>Ga0209013_10000473_pt1 | contig 35636 bp, 32 predicted proteins | sample Cruoilmetagenom2_FD_187291 | JGI IMG/M metagenome (GOLD analysis project Ga0209013, IMG submission 187291) | Oil polluted marine microbial communities from Coal Oil Point, Santa Barbara, California, USA - Sample 2 (SPAdes) (version 2) | ecosystem: Environmental > Aquatic > Marine > Oil seeps ...
CAGGCAGCGCGGGAGAGCGTGGCATTTCTCAGCAATTCAAGCCGCGCAAAGCCGCGTCAGGGTAACAAACGCCCCGCCGGTGAAGCGGAATGTTGGTCGTCCATTACCACTTTGTTAAGATGTTGATATCTGGAGGTCAAGCTAATGAGTCCACAATCAAGTTCAGTAGAAGAGGGAATGCTGGAGTTCTTTGTCGGTGAATGGAATAACTCTGGTAAGGTGTTTCCTGGTCCCTTCGGTCCGGGTGGTCCGACAACGGGCGCAACCAGCTACCACTGGGATGTAGGCGGCAAGTGGCTGCTTTACGTCAGCCGCCTGGAACTTCCAGGTTTGGGAGAATACGAGGTGCATGGAGGTGTCGCTTTCAACAGTCGTGTGGGGGTGTACGATGCCTATGCCATCAACAACCTTGGGAACCTGCTTGTCTATGAAGGTGAATGGGCGGATGACGCCACTCTTGTTTTTACGCTTGTTCACCCAAAAGCTGGCAGTGCCCGGGTGATCTATCAGAAGTTGTCCGATGGTTCGATCAAGATGACGTCAGAAAATGTGTCAGAGGAGGGAAAATTTGTACCGTATTTTGAGACAAATTTTATTCGCTTATGATCGTGGGAACACCGTGGGGGTTTAACAAGCGCATGCACTAAATCGCCCTATCGCGCCCATCAGCGCTCCCACAGGCACTCAGCGGGTGCTGCAGCGGAGACTCTTTCCCGCTTCCGCCTGGCGGGTGAGCTTCTTTGTTTGGCAGCCCTTATATTGTGTATAATCAGAATTAATATTATCTATTCGGGAGGACGGGCAGATGAACAAGGGTCAACAAATCACTCTAATTGGGGGGCTTATGCTGCTAATAGCAGCATTTCTTCCCTGGATATCCGTGACTGCTCTCTTTGGGAATATCCCAGGAATCGATGAAGGTATTGAAGCAGGTTGGGAGGGGGACGGAATCATCACAGGGGGGATTGGGCTGATACTGCTGATTGGTGCTTTGTTATATAAAGGTAGGCCTGAAAAAAGGTATTCGATCGCCGGAGCAATTTTCGGAGTATTGGCATGCGGAATAGTGCTTTCGGATTTTCTACGCATCGTTGAGATAGGTCCAAATGCGGGCATATTTGCTTCAACTGGCGTTGGGCTCTATTTAACTTTAGCGGGCGCTTTGGCTGCCGTTATGGGAGGTTTACAGATGATCCCGGTGGGTGAAACCGGTATGGGTCAGCGCTAAATTTCCAAAGCCGAGCTTCACTTTGAGAGATCTCACCCGGCTTTGTTCAACCCAGGCTATTCGGGTCAAAGGCATTATGTGGCGGTTGCGCGCCACATTAAGCATGAACCGTTATGCGGCGTGAAATATGATTTCGAAAATTGAGCCATATTATCATCAAGCGTCAACAATTCTTCAAGGAGAACGAAATGCCCCAGAAGACTATCCCTGATAAAGTCAAAAAGCAAGTTGATGAGATTGTTGAGAAATTCAACCTGCGCGTTATCAAAAACCCGAATACCTTTTATAGCACTCGCTATAGGGGGAAATACCTGTATTTGAGCAGGAGTAATTACGGATCGGTTGATCCAATTTGTCGATTGGAATACACAGGCTCAATTGATAATTGGAACTTCGCCATATACAAATATAGTTCGGAAAGGTATGACCCTGATGAGTGGTTCTTCCCTGGTGCGGGAAATATTGATGGTTCTGTGGAAGGTGCAATGGAAGCAGGTTTAGAAGCCTACCCCACATAACTCAAAAAGCGCAAGATTATGCCCCGTGAGATCTTTCCTTCTTCGTATGAATGTGATTGTGGTCATCAATCCCACTTCTTTGAGAACACTATTCGTGGGATGAAGAAAATGAGTCACAAGAAAAGAGTTCAGTTGGGTGACTCGGAAGGTGATAATGAGCATTGGATTGTTTTTTACAAAGGAGAAATGGTAGACATAATTTGTCCGAAACGGAATAGTGATTCTGACACCATTTGAAATAGTCAACGCCGCACAACCATGTTTGCAGCCGACCGTGCTTTGCCCGGATGGTATGCGGCGCGATTTTAGGGTTTTCTCAGCCCGAAGTTGGTTCTGTTCTCCGCCCCTCCGCCGCTTTTGCTTACGTTGAGCCACAAGAGAGATTGTTGAATAATGCTAAAAATAATTTCATTAAAAAAAAGAACATCTTGAAGATGCTGCTGCGCTGGTGAGTATCCGCTATAAAAACTTATACGAGCAGGAGCCTCATCTGCTACAACGCTATAAAGAAGTGTCTACCTTACTACCGCTTCTGGAAAACGTCATAAAAGCTGCTGGACCAGGAGTCGTTGCAATCCAAGATGGGCAGCTGGTTGGTTTCCTTACAGGTTGGCTAATGCCAACTTTTAGGGGAAAGAGAAGTGTATACAGCCCCGAATGGGCAAATGGTGCAGACTTGAAGGATAGCCGGTACATTTATGAAGAAATGTATCTACACTTGGCTGCTGATTGGGTTGCAGAAAAATTTTTCGCACATTATATAAGTATATTGGCTAACGATCTCAACGCAATTCAGGCATGGCACTGGTTGGGTTTTGGAATGCTAGGGGTGGATGCCGTACGCGGGTTGCAGCCACTAAAAGGGGTTGATAGTCAAATTCATATCCGGCGTGCCAGCTTGCATGACCTCGAACAGGTGATGGAATTAAATGATAGACTAAGGCAATATATGAAGGGATCTCCCGTTTTCTTTATCGCTGAAAAGTTCAGTAAAAACTATTTTGAAGAGTGGATAGAGAACCCAGGTAGAGTGATCTGGTTGGCGTACGTAAATGAAGAACCCGTGGCATTTTTGAGGATAGGTCCGGCCAATGATGATGTATGCACAATCATCTATGACGAGAAGACAACCAGCATTTATGGTGCTTTTACCAAGGAAGCGATGCGCGGTAAAGAGATTGCCACAGCCCTGCTTGACCGTGCGTTAGGGTCAGCTCGGGGAACGGGGTATGAAAGGTGTGCCGTAGACTTTGAAACAATGAACCTCTTAGGTACTCGTTTCTGGCTCAGACATGAATTTAAACCGATCTGCTTTTCACTACTTCGCTATGTTGATGAAAGAGTGCTATGAGGGTAAAAGAAGCAGCCCCGATGCATCTGTCAAACCGTACGTGGCGTGTATGCAGTTAACCAACGAAAAGGCTGGTGCGACGTTGAAAATTCGTTTCCCTACCCGAACAGGTGACTGACCCGGGTATTGTTCAATCCAGGCATGTGAAGCCCAGATGACACGCTCGCCTGCGCGGCTGTAAAAACGGGGGGGCTGGATACCAAACACCAAGGTGCATGCTAACAAGGAAGGACCCATGACTACCACTTTCCCCGTAATCGCCTCCATCCTTTCACCCCACGCCCTGATCGAGCAGATCCTACCGGGATTTGGCGTGGGTAATGTCGTGGAATGCAAATTTTATTCAGGCGGGTTCAACCACACCTACCGGGTCAGGACCGCGGACGGCAGCACTTACTACCTGCGCGCTTACCGCCTCCAATGGCGTACGCTGGCCGACATCCAGTACGAGCTGGACGTGCTCCAGCACCTGCATCAGAAAGGATTCCCCGCAGTCAGGCCCCTACCCTACCAGGATGGAGCACCCTTCTGTGCCGTGCCGGCCCCGGAAGGGAAGCGCTACCTGGCACTATTCAGCGAAGCCCCCGGCCCGGAGATCACCTACGATCACGAACCCCAAACAGTAGCCCGGCGCTACGGGCAGGCGGTGGCGCAGATGCACAACGCACTGGACGATTTCAGCAGCCCGCACCCGCGCTTCCACAAAAACATACCGCATTTCATCGACCTGCCCCTGCGCAATATCGCACCTTTCCTGTCCCACCGCCCGTCCGATTGGGAATTCCTGCAGCAGTTCGCCGAGACCCTGCGCCAGCGCATCCTGGCAATGCCTGATGAGGCGCTTGAACAGGGCTTCTGTCATGGCGACCTGCAAGGCTACCATGCAAACCTGGCCCCTGACGGCACGCTGACCTTCTTTGACTTCGACTGTGGTGGTTACGGCTACCGGGCATACGACCTGGCCGTTTTCCTGTGGTGCTGCCGGTTGGAAGATGCACCCGGACGCTGGGAACCCTTCCTGCAGGGCTACCGCGAGACCCGCCCAATCAACGACCTGGACGTGCAGGCCATCCCGCTGTTCACCTGCGCCCGCTACCTGTGGCACATGGGCGTGCACACCCAGAATTCGCCTGATTGGGGCGTTGGTTTCCTCAACGACGGCTACTTCGATACGCACCTGCAGCGTTTGCGGGACGCGCAGGCTGATTACCTGGCGGACGAGCGCATAGGGATGCCATAACCCATGGGAGTCTCACAAGCCCACGCAGATGTCCGTGACTATCTCCTGGATGAGGTGCGAAGCCTGGGCCTGGAGCCCCTGGTACAAAAACCTTTGGATTACGCGTGGTACATCACGGATGGGTGATTGGCGGGTCGGTTGAGCTCAAAGACGTTGGGCGGCTGCTTTCTTAAAGTTCAGTAAGTATTCACTAACGAAATCATCAATTTAGGGGATGACAACCCATCAATTCATTTAATATACTGTATTTGAATAAAAACGATTCGGATCAATCTCGTCACCTTGTAAGCGTAGATCCTGGATAAGCTGATCCGCTGCTGTGGACACAGCAGGTGAAAGAGGATAATTTCGCGTACCCAGCAGCTTGAAAAACAAACGAGGAAAGACCGGGGTGTGGCCCGATCACAGGAGAAGAAAGAATAATATGATGAAAATGTATCTGTTCCTTCTCGTAATTATCACTGCAGCATGCACTGCATGCCAATCCTCAGCACAAACTACCCAAGCGGTAACGTCAACGACGGAAACCTCATCGACTGTCACGCTAGCACAACAGATGGATACGGAAACACCGATCCCTAATGAAATCACGGTGCCCACGAGCACACAACCAACACCGATGGAAACGGTCACTTTCACAACCGAAGATGGCGTACAACTGGCCGGCTCCCTGTTCGGAGAGGGGGAATCAGCCGTTATCCTGGCTCACCAGGGTACTCCTGGGACCGACCAGACGAGCTGGTATACATTCGGTGAGCTGCTCGGGGAGCGCGGTTTTGCTGCCCTGACCTTCGACTTTCGTGGCATCGGTCAGTCTGAGGGCGCAATAAATTACAGCGCACTCGATCAGGATGTCGCCGCAGCCCTGCAGTTCTTGCGCGATCGGGGTTACGAAAATATCGTTTGTGTTGGCGCCAGCATGGGCGGCACTGCATGCATCCGGGTGGCGCTCAATGACGAGTTTGCGGGATTAGCCACTCTGGGAAGCACTATGCTGGCTGGGGGTGGAAATGGCCTTAGAGTTACACAGGATGATATTGCGTTATTGGCTCTACCAAAGTTGTTCATCACGGCGGCGGCGGACAGTTTCAACGTAGTCGACCATACTACGCGTATGTACGAACTCTCTTCAGATCCGAAGGAGCTGCATCTCCTACCGGGCAAAGAACACGGAACCGATTTATTCAACACCGATGCAAGTGAAGAACTGGCCACAATTTTACTGGATTTCCTGGAAAACTTGCCAGTTTCTCCTGCTATTTCCCAGTCGGCAACCACCCCCGCTCTGGGCGATACCCTGACGCGGCCAAACGACGAAGCAGCGATGCTCTACATTCCTGCTGGCACCTTCCAGATGGGCAGCACGGAGGCCGAGATTACAGATGCCATCGATCTGTGCCAACAGCACTACAATATCTGCAATCGCTGGTACTACGAAAGAGAAAGCCCCCAGCATCCGGTCCCCCTGGACGGTTTTTGGATCGACCGGACAGAAATCACCAATGCCCAATATCGCCAGTGTGTGGAGACCGGCATTTGCACTGAACCGTCAACATGCAAGAAAGGACAGGCCACCTATACCGATGCGGATAAAAACGATCACCCGGTGGTGTGTGTGAACTGGGAAGAAGCCCAGACCTACTGCCAGTGGACTGGTGCCCGATTGCCCACAGAGGCAGAGTGGGAGTATGCTTTTCGAGGGGGAACAGGGTCGATTTACCCGTGGGGAGATGAATTCGATGGCTCCAGACTAAACTACTGCGATGCAAATTGCAGCGAATCCCATGCCGACAACCCCTTTGATGATGGATATCCACAGACCGCGCCAGCAGGTACCTATCCTCAAGGGGCCAGTTGGTCTGGTGTGCTCGACATGGGCGGCAACGTTTCCGAGTGGGTGTCGGATTGGTTTGGGGATTACTCTCCTGGCGCTGAATCCAATCCTGATGGTCCACCAACGGGAAGTGAAAAGATGGTCAAGGGATGCAGCTGGTTTTTCCATCCAACCTATTGTCGGGGAGCGGCGCGCGCTTCAGTTGACCCGGGCACACGCTTAGATTATCTGGGGTTTCGCTGCGTTGTAACTGTGAGCCAGGAAACCGAAGGAGTAACTGACATGGTCTTAGGTCCAACCATGGTGCCGACAGGGAACTCTCCCACCATCGATGGAACGCTATCGCCCGGCGAGTGGGAAAATGCTACAGTCGAAACTTTTGCCGATGGCAGTGAATTGTTCCTTATGCACGCGGATGGTTATCTGTACCTGGGTATCCGGGCAAACACGCCGGGAATGATCGTTGGCAATATTTTCGTCCAGCGTGGTGATGAAATCTCGATCCTGCATTCCTCGGCCGCGTTGGGAACTGCCATCTATCAGAAAGGTGTTGATAGTTGGCAGCAAGTCCAAGATTTTAGCTGGCAGTGCCGGGATACCAGCAACAGCGACACTGCGTTGGCAAAACGCGAAACGTTTCTCCAGCAGGAAGGTTGGGTGGCCACCAATTCCCGGATTGGAATCCCTAATGAGCTGGAATATCAAATAAAAATCACGGATCAAAACCTCAGACTGGCTGTGAATTTTATCAGGGCGTCGAATACAAATCAGAAAATCCCCTGGCCGCCGGAATTGAGCGACGATTGTGTCAAACCAACGCCGGGCGGGCTGCCTGAAAACCTATATTTTTCACTGGAACAATGGGGGACATTGGAGGTATCGAAATGACCCGTCCAAACGAGGAGATGGCGGTCGCAGCTATCTGGCTGACACCTGGCTCTTCAATATGATGGGCAATACCTGGGAAAGAATTAGTACGGTAGAATCTCCGTCGCTGAGAGTCAACGCTGCCATAACCTACGATCCCAAAAACCAGATTGTCCTTCTGTTTGGGGGGCTTGCAGAGGATGAAACTGTTTTGCAGGACACCTGGGTTTTCAAAGAAACGGAAATCGGTAGAGAATGGATTAACATCTCGCCATCACCAAGCAGACAATAATTCTGACTTCTAACACCAACCACCACAACTGTGAGGATCGTATGGTTAACCAACAAATAGACACAATCTCTCAAACTGAAATCGTCAAAACCCTCTCAGAGAAATTGAGCTCTCACTACGTTTTCCCCGACGTCGCTGAACAAATCAACGAACGCCTGCAAAAACACCTGCAGGACGGGGATTACGCCGGTATCACCGAGGGCGAGTTTTTTGCCTTAGCCCTGACCGAACATCTGCAATCAGTCAATCATGACGAGCACCTGTGGGTCAGGTGGCATCCGGAACCGTTGCCAGAGCATGAAGGCTCGCTGCTCCAGAACCAAGAACGGCTGGAGGAGTTCAGGCAAAAGGCCAAACTGGACAACTACGGGGTGCATAAAGTAGAAAGGCTGCCCGGAAATGTCGGTTATATCGATATCCATTACTTCTGGCGACCATCCTGGGGCAGCGGCGATACTGCTGCTGCCGCGATGAACTTTTTGGCAAACATGAATGCCCTGATCGTTGACCTTCGCCAATGCATGGGGGGAAATCCTGACATGGTAGCCCTGATCAGCAGCTACCTTTTTGATGGTGAACCGATCCATTTGAACAGTCTTTACTGGCGCGATGAAGATCTCACCCAGCAATACTGGACTCTGCCTTATGTTCCGGGTAAACGTATCGGTGATAAACCTGTTTACGTATTGACCAGCGAAGACACATTCTCAGCCGGAGAGGAATTTGCGTACAACTTGAAAACGCGCCAGCGCGCCACACTGGTCGGCGAGACGACGGGGGGAGGCGCCCATCCTGGTTCTCCCCACCGGTTGCACCCTCATTTTGAAGTATTTATACCTGTTGGGCGTGCGATCAACCCGATCACCAACCAAAACTGGGAGGGGGTTGGTGTCACTCCGGATGTCTCAGTCCCCCAAGATCAAGCCTTGAAGGCTGCATATCGCATAGCGCTAATTTCAATCATAGAAAGCATCGGTGAACCGGCATCCCGTCCCTTCAGCCAGCTATTGGAAGAAGCGCAAGCGGCGCTCGATGAGATGCAAGACTCATAGCACAATAACATGAAACAGACACAAGGAATATCCATATGATTCACTTGATCAAGAACAGAGATTACCAAAAATTCCGGCATCTTTTACGTTCGTTGGAGGCCTTCCAGCCGATGTGCGCTGCCGTTATGGATGGAATCTGGCCGGGCAGGGTATGGGTGGATAATCCCGACGATCCGCGGGCTGCCTTCCTGGTCACTTTTTTGAGCGGCGGCGGGGCTGCCTGGTGTTTCCTGGCCGGGGAACCAAACAACCGGGAATTCAACACCGCGCTCAACAAAGCCATCTTCGAAGACAAAGTTACCGGTCAAGAGGTGGGGACTTTTCTCTTCACTTGCCACCCAGAGGATTGGGGCGGGCAATTGGTGGTCGTCGGGGACCCCCGACAGCCCGCGCCCATGACCCGACGGCATTATATCTGCCGCAATCTGACTTACGACTGGCGGAGTAATACCCCTGATGGATACGTTGTCCAGCCCATGGAATCCAGCTTACTCCAACACAAGGGCTTGCAAATTCCCAGCCAGGTGATAGCCACCCTCGACAAATGGACATCCATCCAGGACAAGCGATTGCAAGATTATGGATTTGTCGTTATCCACGAAAACCAGATTGTCTCCTGGGCTACGGTAGATTTTATCAATGCGGGTTCCGGCGACCTGGGTTTCGAGACCGATCCGCAACACCGCCGGCGCGGCCTGGGAACCGTGGTTGCCGCTGCTGTGCTTGAACATGGCCTCACCCTCGGATTGAGCGCAATCCATTGGACTTGTGCCGATGATAATACGGGGTCACTGCGCACCGCCGAAAAGCTCGAACTCGAATACGACTGCGACTATACGATGTATATGTTTGCCTCCGATGAGGGGGATCACCTGGCCCAATTGGCGTATTCCCACCTGGCACGGGGGGAATATCAATCAGCTGTTGAACGCTACGAACAACTCTTTGCCCGAAAAGCTAATGTGCCGCTCTGGGCTTACTTCGATACGGCTCAGGCTTGCGCCGCGCTGGGACGGCAAGATGACGCGTTCAGATACCTGCGCATGGCTGCAAAACTCGGCTGGTCTGCCGCTGAGATGACGGAACAGACAAAAGAGTTCCGCATTCTCTACGACACACCTGAATGGGTAGACGTGATGGCGCGCATCCGGCGTAATCAAAGAAGAGGCGCAAACAGCTCTTGATGATATAGAAAACCCATAGTGGAGGAGTTTTGAATGTTGCATGAATTGGAACCGAATCAGTATGAGCGAGTACGTCCTCTATTCCGAGGATTTGATTACAGTCTCTCCATCTACGCCGCTATTGAGGGCAATAATCCAGGTCGGATTTTTGTCGACGATGTGAACCAACCAGGGACGGCGCTGGCACTCACCATCGAAGGGTACCTGCTTGCCGGGGATCAAAACAACCCGGCCACAAATGAGGCAATCCGATACCTATTGAAGGATAAGATCTTTACGGGCGAGGTCTATGTGAATGGCGACTGGTCCATGTCCTTGGCGGTTCACCCACAGACGTGGGAGACCAGGTTGCCTGCGCTTATACCTACGCATGAAGTCGAAAAGAATGAACGCTATCATTATCTGTGCCGCACGGTCAAGTATGACTGGCGTGCTAATATACCGGGCGGATACACGCTCCAACGTGTTGACCAGGCTTTGCTGAATAGTTCCAAAATCGTTTTTTCTGATCCGTTGGGCGAATGGATGGACTTCGAGCAAGTTTGGTGGACGGTGGAAAATTTTCTGGCCAGGGGGGTCAGCTTCTGTGTCGTTCAGGGGCAAGAGGTCGTCTCGTGGTGTACTTGCGACTGTGTAGCTGGTGACCGCATTGACGTAGGCATCATCACACACCCAGCCCATCGGCGGCGAGGATTGGCCGCAGCAGCAGTTGCCGCAACCGTTGAATACTGCCTGAGCCACGGGTTCAGTGCGATCGGTTGGCACTGCAACGCTGATAATGTCGGCTCGTGGAAGGTGGCAGAGAAGGTAGGCTTCGAGCGCAACTGTGAGTATGTTTATTATTATTACATCTATGACCCGGTTGATCACCTGGCCGAACTGGGGTGGCATCACTATAGGCGCGAAGAATTCGCCAAAACCGTGCAATACTACGAGCAGGTTTTTGCGCTCCGAGAGGAGAATCCAGATTACTACTATCATCTGACGGCGTTAGCATGGGCCGAGTTAGGGAATAAAGAGAAAGCATTCGAGTTTCTGAACACCGCTGTAGACCGTGGATGGGGACATATTGAATGGACGAAACAGCAAGAGGCGTTTGGTATTCTGCACGGCACTTCTGATTGGGAGGCGGTCTTGGCTCGGATGAAGAAAATAGCAGCAATCTGAAACGGGCACAAATAGCTAGGAGCAAAAGATGTCAACCCATTACAAATTAATCCCACTGATGATCATTTTCATTCTGACCACTGCCTGCGGCGGAACCGAATCCACGGCGATGCCCGTCCCGCCCACGGATATCCCCAACCTGACCTCCCCTCTGACCGGAACAGGGAACGTCGCCCGCGCCCTGCTGACCTACGACGACTTGATGGACGGCTTCGATTACAGATCCCCCGTGGATGAAGCCGCCCTCAGCCTCCCTGCAAACGCCGCGCCCCCTGGTCACACCTTCGAGGGCCGCCTGGAGCTGCATGGTGAAGACGTCACCGGTGAGATGACCGTGCTGCGAGGCGACCCCGACGTGGAGCCGGAAGTGCCACACCTGCCCGAGTTCGACTTTGAGTTCGTGCAGAGCGAGGATGGCTACCTCATCCCCGTGCAGCGCGGCCTGATCATCGCTGACCACCCCTACTGGAACTATATCCTCGAACCGGGCCGCGTCTGGCAGGAGAGCGGTGACCAGGGCTACTCCCGCGCCTCCCTCCCCTTTGCGCTGGTCTGGAAGGGATCCAACGCCACCCTCAACGGCACGATGACCTTCCTCTTCGACGACGAGGGCATATCGAAGGTCTGGTACCAGATCACGCAGGAGACGACCATCTCTTTCAGCGCGGATTTGTGGGGCCTGCTGGATGCGAACTACCACCCCGGCCCCGTAGCGGACGCAAACCAACTCCGGGACGCCTTCGCCCAGGAATTGGTCCACCGTTTCCCCACAAAACCCATCCAGCAATTGGCTGAAGACTACCCGGGGGTGGATGTCTCCGCTTTCGGGCGCGGCGTCTCCCCCCAAAACAGGACCTGGTATGGCTTCGTGGTCAACGGGGTCAACTACGTGAGCGGCTGCCAGACCCGCTATGGGGAGTATCCCTACTGCGAGTACATGCGCGCCCCTTCCTATTCGACGGCCAAGTCCGCTTTCGTCAGTGTGGCGTTGATGCGCCTGGCGCAGAAATACGATCCCGCCGCGCCCGGGCTGCTGGTCAAAGATTACGTCCCCGAAGCCGCCGCCAGCCACGGCGATTGGAGCACCGTCACCTTTGACCACGTGCTCGACATGGCGACGGGAAACTACGAGTCGGCGGGATTCATGGTGGATGAGGAGCACTGGGACAGCGACCCTTTCTGGATTGAAGAATATTACACAGAAAGAATTGCGGCTGCCTTCGACTGGCCACACAGCGCCGACCCCGGAACCCAATGGGTGTACCGCACCTTTGACACCTTCATCGTTACGCGCGCGCTGCACAACTACCTGGGTTCCCTGGAAAGCCCCGACGCCGACATCTTCGAGTTCGTGGTGGACGAGGTCTACATCCCGCTGAAGATGGGTCCAGGCGTCTTCACCACCCTGCGTACCAAAGACGATAACTGGCAGGGTCAGCCCGTGGGCGGATACGGGATGTGGTGGGTCCCCGACGACCTGGCGAAAATCAGCAACTTCCTGAGCGCAGACGGCGGCGCAATCAGCGGCGAGCAAATCCTGCACCCCGGCATGTTGGCCGCGTCCCTGCAGCGCGACCCGCACGAGCGCGGGGTGGAAAACTACCCCGGCGGAAAATACAACAACGCCTTCTGGGCCGATAGCTACGGCAAGTCTGATGGCTTCGAGTGCGAGTTTTGGGTGGCCGAGATGCAGGGCTACAGCGGCATCGTCGTGGTGCTGATGCCCAACGGCACGAGCTACTACTACGCCAGCGATGGGCGTGAGTTCACCTGGGATGCGGCGGTGCGGGAGGCCGATAAGATCATCCCACACTGTCCGTGAGGTGGCCGAGGGTACTAACAATCAGCGGATGCACACAGGTTGAAGAACCAGGAGACTGAAAAGAAAAAAACCGATAGGTGCTTTCGTCAACCTCGCGCTTCTAGCGCTTATCGCCGGCTGCGGGAGGTACGCGTTTACGGTTGTTTCCACAGGGGCGGTCCGAGCGCACGATGATGATGTGCTGCACGAGTGGCGAATGGAGAGAATATAAAGATCACTGCTGCTTCAGTTCTTGGATCACATTTTCAACATCTTCCTTGACTGGCGATACCAGGCCTAACTCAAGGGCCATTTCAAGATCTGATATTGCACTCTGTAAGTCTCCCAATTGTAAATACGCCAGCCCGCGGTTGACATAAGGCATTGCGTAGCGCGGATTGATATTTATGGCTATGTGATAGTCAGTCATTGCATTGGCGATGTCCCCCAAATTTAGATACAAATTACCGCGGCTGTTGTACGCTTCAGCGTAATTTGGGTCAAGTTCAATCGCCTTATTGAAGTTAGCTAATGCGGGTTCGCGGTCACCAAAAAACATGTACGCAAGCCCGCGGTTTTTATAAGCCTCGGCAAATTCAGGATCGATTTCAATGGCTTTGTCGGTGTTGGCAATTGCGTTGTCGTAGTCACCATTCATAATGAACAAATAAGCAATCTTATTGTATGCCAGGGCAAACTCTGGTTCTAGTGAAACAGCTTTTAAGTAGGCAGCGATCGCGCGCTCGAAGTCACCTGCTTCGTTATACAAATTGCCACGGTTGTAGTAAGCCTGCACATAATTCGGGTTGAGTTGAATGGCTTTATCGATATCGCTTTTTGCGTTGACAAGATCGCCGAAATTTAGATAGGCATTGCCACGGTTATTGAAGGCGTTTGCATATTGGGGTGCCAATTCGATGGCCTTATCATAATCGGCGAGGGCGCTTTCAAGATCAACCAGATTTGTATGCACGATTCCGCGGTTGTTATAAGCTTCAGCGAAGGCTGGGTCCAGTTCTATGGCCTGGCTGTAGTCTGCCAGCGCACTGTCGAAGTCCCCCAAATTTTTATACATTATTCCACGGTTATTGTAAGCTTGCGCATACTCGGGATTGTGATCGATGGCCTGGTCGAAATCAGCCTTGGCACGGTCGGAGTCGCCAATCTGCATGTATAAAGACCCGCGATTATTGTACGCTTCGGCGTACTTCGGGTACAACTCAATGGCCTGGGTAAATTCTGTTATAGCATTTTCGATATCGCCGTTTGCGTAGAATTCGATACCACGGTTGAGGCTCTCTTCAGCCTCTTGCCTGGTCTGGGTGGTGCCGCAGGCGATTACGATCAAGGCCAACAACACAACTGATAACATTGTTTTCATGTTCACTGGCGCTACTCCCACTTACTTATCTAAGAAACACCAACCGCTAACCAATCGCTAGCGGCATTTAAATAACATTTGGCGATGGTAGAAGAACCTGCCTTCTGTCCCCTGGGTTGAAGCATCCGTGCTGCGGGTTGTGCTTCGAATTCATTATAGCATATGGTCTAATAATGAGTGTTTCGTGGGGTACAAATTACTGATCGTTGCATAAATTGCTAAAATAATATTAGAATAAGTGATGAGCTGCCGGAAGATCTGGTATGGTTCTCCGTTTAATTCTTAAAGCCAAGCTTTATTGTGAGGGATCTTACTCGGCTTATTTCAACCCAAGCTTTGCACAGAAAAGCCATTATGTGGCGGCTGCGTGCCACATCAATCCTTAAATGTTCGGCAGAAAAAAACGAGTTAAGGAAGTAAAAAATGGATCGTGAGATTATTGCATCATTGCCCAAAATAGAGCTTCATCTTCACCTTGATAATTCACTAAGCTTTGATGCTGCGAAACAACTGCGACCAGATATATCCGAAACGGAATATAAACAGAATTTCATCGCGCCTGAGAAATGTAAGGATCTTGCTGATTGTTTAAAAAATACTTCCAGTGTAAAGGATTTGATGCAGACTGAGGAAGCGCTTAGAGAAGTTGTAAAGGATTTGTTCGTTCAATTACAAAGAGATAATGTTATTTATGCAGAACTTCGTTTTGCCCCACTTAATCATCTAAAAAAAGGATTATTGCCGGAAGAAGTGGTAGAAATAGTAGCTGAAAGTGTGAAGGAAAGTATTCATTCAACGGGTATAAATGCGGGAATCATTTTATGTGCGCTTCGTCGCTTTAATGAAGAGCAAAGTTTGCAAACAATCAGATTAGTGGAAACGTATATCAAACACACAAATGTTGTTGGATTTGATATGGCCTCCGATGAAGCCGGTTATCCAATCGATTGTCATAAAAAAGCGTTCGAACATGCAATTAAAAATGATATTCCTCGAACAGCCCATGCAGGAGAAGCAAAGGGTGCTGAAAGCGTATGGGAAACTATAAAGTACTTTAAGCCACAAAGGATAGGTCATGGAGTTAGAAGTATTGAAGACGAAAAATTAATCGAGTTTATTGTAAAGAATAGAATCCATCTAGAGATTTGTCCTACGGCTAATATTGTGACAAATGTGTTTGAGAAATATTCAGATCATCCAATTGATTTTCTCTACAACTGCGGGGTTTCTGTTGGTGTAAACTCAGACGCAAGAACATTACTCAATGTATCATTAACTGATGAGTATATGAAACTTGCCAAGGTGTTTGATTGGAAGAAAGACCATTTTTATAATTGTAATAAAAATTCGTTGGAGCATGCATTTATCTCAAATAGTGAAAAAGAAGAACTGAGATCGATTCTTTATTCAAGGTACAGACCATATTTAATCCAAAATGCTGCATAACCCCACTCGCACCAGACCGGGCTGTGTCCGAGGGTACGCGGCGCGATTTTATGATAATGGTTACGAGCAAAGAATGTTTCGGTTTGAAAACGCCCGGCTGGTAAAGCCAACGTTAGACGGCACTGCAACCATGTCGGCGATTCAAGGCGTCGGACTCGACATCTCACTAACAGCGATACGCGGATTGTGTAGGTTTTCTTGTGTATATTTTTGTGTGCGTCTGCGACGCACACAAAAATATACACAAATTTCGGTACACAATCGATACGCGTACCAATCTGTGGGGGCTCAAGGAGCGGGCAGATGGAAGAAGATAAATCGACAGACTCACCCATGGCGAACACACCGATGACCGAAGACCAGATCTTCGCGGCCACCGTCGGTGAACGGCAGCCCTTGAACAGCACGATTTACCTGGCTCCGTATGATCCAGCGTGGCCATCGTTGTTCACTCAACTAAAGAAGCACATACATGAAGCGCTCGGAGATGACCTACTGCTGCTGGAGCATGTGGGATCGACAGCGGTACCAGGATTGTCGGCAAAGCCGATTATCGACATGGTACTGGCAGTGGCAGATTCAAGCGATGAGTCGTCTTACGTCAAACCGTTGGAGGAAAAGGGATATACGCTAAGAATACGAGAACCCGATTTGTATGAGCCCCGGCTGCTAAAAGCACCAGATGTGCAAGGAAATCTGCATGTCTTCTCTGATGGGTGTGAAGAAATCGAGCAAATGCTGTTATTCCGCGACTGGCTGCGGAATCATGCCGACGATAGATTGCTCTACGAAAAGACAAAGCGCGAACTGGCAGCCCGAACCTGGAAGTACACACAGAACTATGCGGACGCGAAGACCGAGGTAGTCCAGCTGATATTGGCACGAGCACGTCACAACCAGATTTAGGTAGCACCGATCATGGCACACAAAATAGCGCGACACGTATCCCGCGGTTGTGCCGCTGCATGATGGCAGAAGCGGTGTGATTGCATCCACCTCCAAGCGAGACGGGGACATGGAAGTTTACATCCTGAGCACCGATGGCGGCGATCTCCAACGACGGAAATCCATCCTGGGGAAGATGGGGCCGGGCGTCTTCACCACCCAACACGCCTATATGCTGCTCCACAACCCATGGGCTGCTCATCAACCGGTCGAACATGCCTATCGGCTCTCGTCAATCTTGTGGGATGATTTTGATGTGGTGGAGTTTGCCAGCCTGGTCAGTCGGACCAGTCAAATCCGGGCATTAGGACAATAATTATTCAGCAGAGGAAGTGACACGCTCCCTGAATGTCTAAATACAGAGAGCGTGTTTGGTTAAACACTTAGAAGATACAAATATTACTGTTTGAAGTAGACCGTAAGCTGAGTACCTGTGGTATCACTCTCAACATGGATGCTGGCACCATGCTGGTCGGCGATAGTTTTGACGATGGCTAATCCCAACCCGCTACCGGGGTAAGCGGAGGCGTTGCGACCACGGTGGAAACGGGAGAATAGCTGGGGAATTTCATCCTCGGGGATGCCAATGCCGGTGTCTACCACGCTTAGCTGCACGGTTTCATCCAGCGAGCGGAGTTTTACATTTACCTGCCCACCCGCAGGGGTGAACTTGATTGCGTTGTCGAGCAGGTTTTGGATCAGGGTGCCTAATTGGTCCGTGTTCCCGTTGATAATCACGGGATCAGGCCCGATTTCCAGGTTGAAATTCAATTCGGCTTGTTCGGCGCGTGAAGCATATGGTTCGGCTAATTCCAACAACAGCCTGGCCAGGTCCACATCTTCAAATTGAACATCGGAAGCGGCGGCTTCCAATTGCGAAAGGTCCAGCAGGCTGCGGGTGAGGGCATCCATACGTTCGACCTGATCCAGAGCCGGGGGGATTTGCTCGTCATCGACCAGCTCCAGGTTGGTGCGCAGCGCGGTGAGCGGGGTGCCCAGCTCGTGAGCCGCATCGGCGACAAAGCGGCGTAGGGCCGCAACCTTTGCTTCGATTGTTTCTGCCATCTGGTTGAAGGAATTGGCCAATGATCCGAACTCGTCCTCGCGTTTTATGTCTGCGCGGGCGGATAGATTACCCGCGGCCATTTGGGTGGTTGTATGTGTCAGGTTTTCAAGGGGGACACTGAACCGGCGGCTGACCCATATCCCCGCGGCGGCAGCCAGCAGTACGGCCGCGGTTCCCGCAATTGCCCACCCCCAGGTCACACTCCGCAAGATTTCGCGCCCATACGCCGGGCCATTGGAAAGTTCCACGTAACCTAATAATGCATGATCATTTTCGTGGTCATAGTATGGGAGTTGGACAACCTGATTGGATCGTGGGATGTTCGATTCATAAATCAGCGTATCCATTCCAACCTCGAATACCGGTGACCCAAGCACAAAACCCTGATAAAAACCTGGATCACCTGCCTCCATGTAGATGACACTCTCGTCAAGGGCAGGCGTGGGGATACCTTCGACATAGAGCTCCGGCGCCGAGGAACCAGATACGTTAAACGATGTATTGTTTTCCGAGAAGGCTTCATATGAAAGGGTAATACGTTCTTGTGGTGGGCCAGTATCTACCAGGATTTCTCCGTTGCTATTGAGCAAGCGGATCTGAGTATTGGAGATAAATGCGAGACCCTCTAGATATTGCTGTAATTCATTCGGGTGATTTTCAGCTTTTTCGATCTGGGCGACCATAGCACCAATTGCTTCAGCGTTCATCATCAAATATCCGATTTCCTGATCAATATAAAAAAACATCAGAATCCCCAAAAGGATGATACCGAGAAGCAAAGCTGTAATAAGCGTGATTGCAGCGTAGCTGAGGGATAACTGCCAACGGATAGGTTTGGTTTTCATAAGTTTGGCTCCGGGGTGGTTTTCTTTATCTTATCATGCCATGCTTTATCAGGGAGAGTGCAAAGGTGCATAGTGTCTCTGGGAATTGCCATATATACCCATCACGGTCATAAATTCCGCTTTTTCAGCCAAGTGGAATGCGGAATTTATGACCGTGGGCATTATAAATATCATAGGCTTGGAAAATCTTATTCTCCGTCCCCATATTCTATAGCTGGCTGAAAGAGAATGAAGGTGGCGATCACCCGGTCTCCGCGACGTTCGCCCCAAACTGTGACCGTAGCGTTGGTGCCGATCTCGTCGGCTGTGCCGGGTACAATCTTCTGCTCAATTTTGTCCGGCATTTCTGGCATCTCACTTCCTTCTTCCATCTTTAGGTAACCACTAAATTGGGTTTTATCCTTATAGATTTTGGTATCGTGGGTGATAACTACCTCAGTAACCAGTAGTCCGTCAGCACCTGAGTATTCTATTGAAACATTTCCCGATTCCATATCTTCCTCTGACACGGCGATCTCAGAAACGAAAACACCTCCTTCCCCTGCTATTCCCAGGGTATCGTTCATATTGAATTCTTGTACAGTGAGCGTATCGCCTTCTAAGCTGCTGACCAGGCCTGTCAATTCCGGTTCTTCTTTGGGCATTTCATCAGCTGGGGTGAATTCGGGCATCATCATATCGGCTGACGCGTCTCTAGCTGATTTGTTCAACAAGCTGCCGCCGACAAAAGCCGCCCCGACCAGTAAGATTACCAGCAACAGGCCTGCAATGATCCAGGGGATGCGTTTTTTCTTTTCGACGGGTTGTTCTTGATTGTCATTTTGCATAATCGTGTTGTTCATTTTTTTTCTCCTTGGTATATTGGATTGATCTTAATAGGTTTTGTTTTTGGATTATTCATCTTCTAGCAGATTCATCTATCTGCTACTCATATCGCAGTGCTTCCACCGGATTCAGGCGGGAGGCACGCAGGGCCGGGTACAGCCCGAAGACTACGCCGGTCAGCAAAGCCAGACCAAAAGCAAGTGGAATGCTTTGCAGGTCTAATACGGCGATACCTTCGTTAAGTTTGGCAGCCAATGGGATGACCAGCACTCCTGTGGCAACTCCCAGAAATCCGCCCCCGGCACTCAGGATGATGGCTTCCAGTGAAAACTGCCGGATGACATCACGGCCGCGGGCACCCATCGCCAGACGGACGCCAATCTCACGCGTGCGTTCGGTGACGCTCACCAGCATGACGTTCATGATGCCAATGCCGCCCACTACCAGCGAGACAATCGCCATAGCCGCCAATAGTAGCGAAAAGGTTTGCGCAGATTTTTGTTGCTGTCCCAGAATATCTTTGCGGGTAAGCATATCAAAGTCATCTTGATAATTGCCTTCAGCATCTTTTTCAACCCCATGTCGTTCCCGCAAATAAGCTGCGATTTGGGCTTTGGCTTCATCCATGCGCTTTTCATCCGTCACCCGGGCGTTGATATAAACCGAGGGTTCTTCATCATATAGTAAGTTGATAGCGCTGCTGATGGGCATAAAAAGGGCATTATTGGGGCTGATGCTGTGTTTCTCATCGGAGTCGGTGGCCTCCAACTCGCTCATCACACCGATCACCAGACAGCGCTGGCGGTTGACCCAGACAGTTTCTCCTACGGGGTTATCCCCATCAAATAGATCAATGGCTGTTTCCGAGCCGAGAACACATACGTCCGCTTCGGCCAGTACTTCTGCTGGGGTGAAAAAACGCCCCTGTCCAATAAAAGCCTCGCTGGTCAGCGCCTGATCTTCAGGCCAATCGATAGGTTGAACCTTTCCGTCCTTCGTGATGACATCCAACACATCTCCAGTCACACCAGCGATGTTCATATCGAGTACGTTACGCCCAAAGCGGATCTTCGCAGGGCCGCTAACGTTCATCTGGACGCGCTTGACCAGTTCGACCTCATCGGCCATTCGCAGGCCATCTTCATAAGAGAGAATTTGGCCCGTAGCAGTGTATTTGCCGTCATCAAACAGCTGTTTGCGATTGATTTGGACGATATCTGAACCCAGAAATTGGAAGCTCGATTCCACTGCTACGCGGGCACCGTTCCCCAGGGCTAGCATGGCAATCACCGAGGCAACCCCGATAATGATGCCGAGCGTGGTCAAGCCAGAGCGCAGTTTGTTGGCCGCTAACCCAAGTAGGGCTGTTTTGAGGGTGTTAAGTAAGGTCATGGCTTTTTCCCATTAACGATTTGCCCATCGTGCATACGCAGGGTGCGGTGGGCGTAGGCTGCAATTTTTGCGTCATGAGTAACCATTAAAATCGTGCTGCCTTCCTGATTTAACGCTGTGAGCAATTCCATAAGTTCCTCACCGGTGCGGCTATCGAGATTGCCGGTAGGTTCATCGGCCAGGATGATGGCGGGGCGGGTCACAATCGCGCGCGCAATCGCCACTCGCTGGCGTTCACCACCGGAGAGTTCCATCGGTTTGTGATGCGTTCGCTGCTCCAACCCTACCCGTTCCAGGGCCGCGGCGGCGCGTTCCCGCACGTCCTTTTGCCGTCCCCGGTAGAGCAGCGGCAACGTGACATTCTCTTGTGCGGATACGCGGGCCAGCAAATTGAAAGTTTGGAACACAAATCCAATCCGTTCATTGCGCACTTGGGCGCGCTGATTGCGGGATAACCCCTCCACGCTGCGCCCTTCCAGGATATAGCTCCCCGAAGTGGGTTCGTCCAGGCAACCCAGCAGGTGTAGCAGGGTCGATTTGCCGCTGCCGGAACTGCCCATCAGGGCCACGAACTCCCCTTGATGGACTTGCAGACTGGCATCCCGCAGGGCGTGGACTTCGACCGCGCCCATCGAATAGACCCGTGAAAGGGAACGCGTTTCGATGACCGGATTGAAGGTGGGTTGCCCCTCTTTAGGCGCTGCTTTCGTGGAGATCATTGCCCCACCACCTGTTCCCCCTCCTCAAGCCCGGAGAGTATCTCGATAAATGTATCCCCGCGCAGCCCCACGGTGATATCGCGTTCCTCAGTATAGTCTTTCATCCATATCGATACCGTTGCAGTGCCGTCGGCGTTGGCCTGCACCAGGGCGCGCGGTAGGCGAAGCACATTATTTTTCTGGGCCAGGATGATAGCTGCATCTGCGGTCATACCATCGACTACTGCATCAGGGACTTTATCAATGGAAATGTAAATCTGATAGAGCGGGCGGTCATTGGATACGCGCTTGGGGATAATGCGGTCTACTCGTCCGGTAGCAATTTCATCTGGAGCGGCATCGAAGTAGAGTTCTACAGACTGGCTGACTGTCAATAGGGGGTAATCCTCTTCCACAACAGAGACTAACACCTCGAGTGCCTGCGGATCAGCCATCTGGAGCACGGGGCTGCCCTGGCTAACCATTTCACCCACCTGGATAGAAACCGCCAAAATCACGCCATCAAAGGGAGCCGTAATCTGCAAGGCATCCAGGCTGGCTTCGGCCAGTGATAATTCCAATTGGGACATATCAAGGTTGGCAAGGGCTAGGGCTAATTCATCGGGGTCAATGCCCTCTTCAAGGGCTTCGTAGGCGGTCTGAGCCTGTTCCATTTGGGCTTCAGCCAGCGCCAGCTCGGCTGGGGGAATGCCAGCGGTCAGTGCGTCAAATGTGGCCTGCGCCTGCGCCAATTGAGCCTGTGCAACGGCCAGTTCGGCTTCGTATTGGGCGCGAGTTAAGTCGCTCGGGGAACCAGTCAAAGCGTTAAGCTGGCGTACTGCAGCATCGTAAGCCTGTTGGGCGCTTGCCCAGGCCGCACCGTAGTAAGCTTTGTTGAGGTTGCCGTCGGGCTTGTTTCGGTAGGGTGCGTAAGCCTTATCGGCCTGCTCCAGCGCCTGGGCTGCCAGCGTGACATCAGATTGGGCCGCCGTCAAGGACACTTCGTTTGCAGGAGCGTCCAGACCATTTAGACTGTATTCAGCGCTTGCCACTGCGTCTTGAGCTCCGGTAATGGCTTGAAGGGTCTCAGCCTGCAAGAGCGGCACATCGACTGCCAGGGCGGTGAGGGTTTGCTGTGCCGACGAAATGGCCTGCAGGGCTTCAGCCTGGTGGAGGGCGGCATTGGAAAAGATATCATCCACAGTTCCCTGGGCTTCGAGGAAGGCAATCTCGGCCGCGGCAAGATTGGCTTCAAGCTGCTTCTGACCTCCCAGTTGAACCAATATGTCCCCAGCCTGGACGGCATCGCCGGGGCGCACATTGACAGCTTCTACCAGACTCGTAGTTCCGGCAGGGATGTCGATGATCTGATAATTGACCAATTGCCCGGGGGTGATGATGGTTTGTTGAACCTCACCGCGGCTAACTGCCACGGTAGGAGGCACCTCCACCAGTTCAGGGGTTTCCGCCTGGGCGAATGGAAGCGTGTCCTGGAAACCTATGTACCCAGCCCCGACAATGATGGCAAGAGCCAGGATGCTGAATAGAAAAATCTGCCAACGTTTCATGTACTTTGCTCCTGTGTATTGGTTTACAGGATAAAGTGTATCGTTCGCAGATTACAGGGTGGTATCGGTTAGATTAAGATTTCGAAATCTCAGCGGCTCACTTCACCAACCGGTAGCCGATGCCCGGAACGGTCAGCAGGATATCAGGTTTGCCGGGATCCAGTTCGATCTTCTCTCGCAGGCGCCGGATGTGGACGTTGACGACGCGCTCATCCATAAGCGCTGCATCAGCATCCCAAACAGCATCCAGGATTTGGGCGCGGCTCAAGGCTTGCCCTGGATGTTGGGCCAAGTAAACCAGCAATCGGAATTCCGTGGGGGTCAGGTTGATGGATATATCCCCGCGGGCAGCCTGTCCTTGAGAACGGTTAATCACGATATCCCTGACGTAGAGGACATCCGAACTGGTGGTGGATAACTCTCCATACGCCCGCCTGAGCAATGCCCGGATCCGGGACAGCAGCTCGCGGATACCGAACGGTTTGGTCAGGTAATCATCGGCTCCCATCTCCAACCCGAGCACTTTATCCATCTCATCGCTGCGTACGGTGAGCATCAGGATGGGCTGCTTGAGTTTCAAGGTCCGCATGCGCCGGCAGAAGTCAAACCCCGAACCATCCGGCAGGCGCACATCCAGGATGATCAGGTCTGGGGATTGGGTCTGAGCGAAGGTTATGCCGTCCTCCCCCTTGTCCTTCCAGGTTACCTTGTAACCTTCGCGCTCCAGGGCGCTGCGCAGGCTGGCTGCAATACCGGGGTCATCTTCGATGATGAGGATATGGGCGGGAGTTTTTCCAGACATGTCATACATTGTAGCAGAAATCGGGTTTACCAATTATAATGTGTCCGCAGCACTCAAACTGCTGATTTCAATCTAACAAAAATAAATCCCCGTACATGTAATATTGAAGAAATGAATTAATGAAGGATGGACCGAGTGGAAAAATATGATGTTGTATCAGTGGGTGGAGGAATAGCCGGATCAATAGCTGCGCGTATGGCAGCAGAGAATGGATTAAATAGTTTGCTGATCGAGCGGGCTAAAACACCGCGCGATAAACCCTGTTCGGGGATTCAATTTGGGTATTTTGAAAAACTGGTTGGCAGACCGATCCCCAAGGATAAGCTCTGCGCAAACGAGATCTTTACTATGAATATCATCACACCCGATGACACGACCTACCAGGGAAAGATGAAGGTCTTGAATTTCTGGCGCTCTACTTTTGATCGTTGGCTGAACGATCTGGCGGTGGAAGAAGGGGCAATATTTCAAGACAAAACCCGCCTGGTTGATTTTGAACGGGTGGACGACGGAATCCAACTACAATTACAAACTGGGACCGAATCAAGAGAGATATTCACCCGTTATCTCATTGCCGCCGATGGGATGTCTTCAAAGGTCAGGAAAAAACTACGACCAGATCACTATTTACAAGAGGCTCCCGGAGGCGCAATGAATTATTACTGCACCGGAGAAGGCGACCTGGACCCGAATGCACTCTATATGGTCAACATCAAAGCGTACGCCCCTATCATGTTTGCCTGGATATATAAGAAAGACGATTTGTGGGTGATCGGCACCGGCGCGGAGTATGATCTCAAAGGCTACGCGGACCGGTTCTATGATTATGTGTGCCAAAAATATAATTTCAAAGGCGAGATAGTGCGCAAAGAAGGATTTGCATCCCCCCTGAAAAATGGCGTCTATCTGGGTGAAGGCAATATTCTCCTCTGTGGGGATGCGGCCGGACTGTTAGACGCCTATCGCGGCGTCGCTATGGATAACGCCGCTTTGAGCGCTCGCTTTGCCGTTCAGGCTATTTTAGAAGCTGAGAAGACCGGAACAACGGCCATTTCTCAATACACACAAAAAATGCAGCCCATGAAGCGTCAAATGGAAGCCAATGAGGTAAAGCGCCAGGCTAAATTTTCATCTGATGAAACCCTGGCCGCAAGTTTCGCCCCCCATCAGGTGCTCATCGACGGCGTCAAGATGATAGCCGCTAATGCTGCCAACAAATTCCTGCCCCCTGAAAAAGTATTCACATTACCATTTTAGATCTCATTAAATTTACAGGAGCATATCATGGATCAAACAGCCAGCATCATTATCACAGCCGCATTAGTGTTTTACTCCATAGGAGTTTGGGGGGAACGGATATCGGGCCGGCTTAAATGGTGGCACCTGGTTTTCTTCGTGCTGGGGCTGATCTGTGATACGTGGGGAACTGGACTGATGTTAGATTTTGCGGGTGGATTAACATTTGATATCCACGGGGTATCGGGAGTGATCGCCATTGGGCTCATGTTCATCCACGCAGTCTGGGCCTTGATAACACTGCTCAGGAACAATGAGCAGGCCCTGAAGAACTTTCACAAATTCAGCGTCTTTGTGTGGGTCATCTGGCTGATTCCATATTTCAGCCCGATGGTGTTCAACCTGGCAGGCTGATAGAAGGTAGTTCCGTAAAAGATTCCCGGCATGTCCTCATCGAAACAGCCACGGAATCACCAGTACCAGGAATAATCCCCATACCAGATAAGGGTTGCTTGCGAGACTGAAAACCGAGTGCAATGAATCAATCCATTTCTCGCGGCCGTCTCTGAATTGTTTATAAATCAGCCATAGCAGGATGCTGATATTAATGCTGTTCCAGCCAATGATCATTAACCGGTTGATCGTCAGGCCACCATCAATGGTGCGGTAGACTACTGCAGAAAGCGCATAAATGCTGATTAATACCGCCAGGATTGCCACAGTGATAATACCCCTGCGCAGCCACTTCTGAAGTTGGGGAGAGAGATCATCTCCACGGATGGGGGTAGCACCCAGCAGCAAACCCATGATGGCAAAGAGCATCAGGTTGTAGACGATCAATACATCTCTGTTATTGTAAGGCTCCAAGAAATTGAAGGGGATCACTAAAATGTAGATCACCAGCACGCCCAAGGTCAACGGCAGCAGCAGGCGCATCATGGTAGCGATGAATTTGCTCAATCCCTGGTCGAAGTCTTGCTCTGACGGGGTTTTGGTGGGATCGTAAACACTGGCAACTGCCAGAACTGGCAGCAGGCCAAATCCGCCGGCAGCGATCAATCGCATCCAGATATCGGGTAAAGAGATACTCAACGCTGCGAACATACCAATGGTTATGGCCCCAAGAATAACCCCAGCGATCAGATACAGGCCGGCGGTGATCATTACTTCGATGGATTTGATTAAGAAGGCAAAGCGATCTTCTTTATTGGATTTGAGTCCTAGAACCGAAATCCCCAGGGCGATCCAGCATAACAGAGGGATATGTATGGCTGCCAGAACGAGATAATGGTCGATCTTCCATTCTAAATCTAGTCCGGGCGCCAACAACATGGCATAAGCAGCTGCCGCCAGTAATCCCAACCCTAGTGCCAACGCCCGTACCTGGTTACTCTTCGCAGTGACCGCCATGAATATCAGCGCGCTCATCGTAGCGATGGGCGACCACCAAAGTGCTAGGTGGGGGATATGGTCCAGGTAGATAAAAGTCTCAATGTCTGAGAGCACCCAGAACATCAATCCCGTTAGAATGCTGAGCGGTATGGCCAAAGCCCAGTTAACTTCGCGGCGCTCCTTTACCGAAGTTACCGCGGTATGTTGTAAGCGGTAAAACCATGCAACGAAGAGTAAATTATCGGGATCATCTTCGTAACAGGCCATCATTGCCGACTGAAAATCTTCAGTCTGGCCACCCTCCTGTGCTTTCTGGTAGAGCTGTTCCAGTTCTTGTGGGCTTGAATCAGCGGCGCGAATTTCTGTAACCAGATCCATATTTACCTCCAGCAGGGCTGAGTGTTCGTTAATCAATATAGCCACCGAACGAATTCGGCGCCTGACATCCAAAACCCGTTGAAACGGGTTCCAGCCCTTCATCTGAACGTGTTATAACACGTTTTTCGTATCAACCCATGAATTCATTCATAGGTAAGCAAGCAGTCCGTCGAACATCAAATGACAATCCTCATAAGCAGGTTTGACAGTCTTCTATTAGCCCAAAACTAGGATAGCAAATAAAATCCCGTTATGCAAGCGCTTTGGGGTTAAATATAAGGGATCATGCAGCATAGGCAGTCCTGTATGGAATAGAAATGTGGTTTAATCTCTTCAGTAAAAATTTTACGAAGGGAAACCAATCATTATGCAAGAAAATTACAACCAACTCCAAACACGTATGGGTGAAATATGGAACCTGACCAAGGCCCAAGCCGTCCTTAACTGGGACCGGCAGACGAAAATGCCTCCCAAAGGGGCCGCAGCTCGCACCCGGCAGACCAGCACCCTTTCCAGGATGATCCATGAACAATATACCAGTCAAGAAGTTGGGCAGCTCCTCGAGAATTTAGGCCCGTGGCTTGATGAATTGGACTTCGATTCCCAGGAAGCGAGTCTCATCCGGCTGGCGCAGCGCGAATTCTATAAACGTACCACAGTGCCCGCCGACCTGGTGGAAGCGCAGGCCAAAGCTTCGGGAGAAGCTAACGTGGCCTGGATGAAGGCGCGTCAGGAGAACGATTTTGCTTCGTTTATCCCCTACCTGGAACGCATGTTTGGGCTGGCTCGTCAATACGCCAAGTGTTTCCCGGATGCTGACCATCCCTATGATGCGCTCCTTGATCAATTCGAACCAGGTATGACTGTAGAAACCGTCAGTCGGATTTTCAATGAGGTAAAAGGTCCGCAATCTGACTTGATTAAGGCGATTCATGAGAGTAATGTAGAAATTGATGACAGCCTGCTTTGCCAGCATTACCCGAAGGAAAAGCAGCTCGATGCCGCCCTGGAAGCAGCTCAGATCCTGGGATATGACTTGGAGCGGGGACGGTTGGATCTGACCACGCACCCATTTGCCACATCATTCAGCGTGAACGATGTCAGGATCACCACCCGCGTCAACGAGAATTTCCTTAACGCCTGCCTATTCGCCACCATGCACGAGTCCGGACACGCCCTGTATGAATTAGGCGTGTCTCCCCTCCTTGAGGGTCTCCCACTGGCGAGGGGTGCTTCTTCCGGTATACATGAAAGCCAATCGCGCTTGTTCGAGAACATGATTGGGCGCAGCCGTGCCTTTTCAATCTACTTACTCCCAATCCTGCAAAAATACTTCCCTGCACAGCTTGGCGGCGCTGACCTCGATACGTACTACCGGGCTGTCAACAAAGTCCAACCCACATTTATCCGGGTTGAAGCCGATGAAGTCAGCTACAACCTGCACATCATCCTGCGATTCGAGATTGAATTGGGAGTCCTGAATGGGGATATCCCCATTAAAGACCTACCCGAAGCCTGGAATGAGAAATTCAAAGCCTACCTTGGGATTGTGCCGCCCACGGATACCGAAGGCGTGCTGCAAGATGTCCACTGGTCCTGGGGATTAATTGGGCATTTCACTTCGTATGCAATGGGGAATATCATTGCTTCCCAGTGGTGGCACCAGATGGCAGAAGAAATACCCGATCAAGATGAATTGATGGCCCAGGGAAACATAACCCCCATCCGCGAATGGCTGATTGAAAACGTGCACCAGCATGGAAAGAAATACCTGCCCGCAGAGCTGATCCAGCACACTACAGGTGGTCCTATAGACTCGGGTCCCTACCTGGATTATCTGGGATCAAAATATAAGAAACTGTATAATCTTTCGTGATACTGCTCGATTTTGGTTGATTCCATTCAACACGCGCGTATCTGCGCTAAGCCGCGTCATTTCTAAGGAGTCCATTTAGTATCAGTGTCAGCGTCAACGATCGCCGCCTTCCTGATCTCAATCGTTTTGGCGACCCTCATCACCATTTACTTGGCCCGCTTTCGTCACCATCCCCCAGACGTCTTCGTGCCAAAAGCGGCCTGGCTGCGCGCGGGCATCTACTTCTGCGCATGTTACCTGGCAGCGATTGCATCGGGCGTGTTCGACGCGCTGTTCACAAATCCCCTCACCACCGCTGAGCAGCTAGCTGAGATGTCGTGGTGGCTGTGGTTTGGCGGGGTCATACTGCTGGTAACCACGGCATATTGGGGTGTCTGGGCGCGGTTCACGCTGCGCTTCAACCGCTGCCGTGACGTGATTCCGCAAACTGTCTTTGGATTGTTGTGGGGTGCTGCATCGGGTTTACTTTTTCTCAGCTTCTACCACATCGCACAGGTGATTGGCAAAACGTGGGCTACCTGGCAGGTATGGCTGCTGGCTTATGTGTTGATCGCCATCTGGCAGTGGCTCTGGCAGGATTATTGCTGGGATGTCTACATATCTCCTGAGCACGATTCCCCGTGGTCGATCAAGTTCAAGGTGGTAGCAACCCATATCCCCAACATCACCGCCAGCCTGATTTTCTTTGCGATCTACGAGAACTACGCCATCTTCGTCGCTCTGCAAACCTGGGCGCTTTTGGGCGCATCGCTGGCAATGCGTATGCCGGCGCCCTGGTCGCGCGAAGTCACACCGCCCGCCACCCGCTCGCCTGGCATGTTTGGGTTGACGCGGGCTTCTGGTTATGTTTCGGAAGATCCGGAAAATGACCCTTACATGCGCGCAGCCCACCTGCACCGTTAGGTGCCGACTATAACATTCCCTCCCGCTGTAGTTGATTAAATTCGTTGATCTACACACTTCCTTTCCAACAGCTTGGCAAAAATGACATGTCCCCAACAGGGGGCAAAGGCGCCAACCTCGGCGAGATGACGGCGGCGATTGAAGATGTCAAATGGAAAATATATTAACATTTTTTCGATGCGGGCGAATTATTTGGACTTGATGCAATCGGGATAGTAAGGTACGTCAATCACAACCCGATGGGTCAAACGATGGAAAAACACTTTATGCAAAGGGATCATTATCAGAATGAATGTAGTTATGAGCGTTATTGAAGTCAATGAACTGACGAAGTATTACGGAAAAGTACGCGGGATCGAAGATGTGTCATTTCAGGTGGAGGAGGGAGAAATATTTGGTTTCATCGGGCCGATGACCCCGATCTATATTTTCCGCAAACGATTCAATGGGAAGCTCTGGCAGCGACATCTCGGCAGCGAGGAGCAGTGTTTAGTGTGATATATCGCGTTGTTGGTCAGCTGATGCTGATTACCAGCATATGGGCTGGTACTGGGCAGCGGCTCTGAGCGATGAGAGGAACAGGTGCCTAAAATACAAACATTTACAAAATTTATAAGTCAGCATTACGCTTTTCGGTGGTTTTCGGATGAATGGAGCCTAAAACAAAAGGTGCTGTACGTCGCGCTGTATGTGATATTTTTCAATATTAGCCTTATCCCGCTCCTGGTCTTCTCCGAAAAAACTGGCCTTCTGGTAGAAGGGTCCTCCTGGTCATTGGGTGTACTGGTTATCTTGCTTTTGTTCTGGTTTGCCATCTATCAACCAGTCTTCAATTTTTTCATGACCCGCAGTACAACACAGACGCCCGGCAAACGATGATCAATTGTTCATAGAACAATCCGGTGCTTGCTGCGGGGATCGAAAATATAATGATTCTGCCACTTTTACGGCTTTGTTGTACGAGTTAAAATTCTTCTGGAATGGCGCGATTTGAAACAATTCTCTCGAAACGATTAGTTGCGATGGTATTGGAACAGGCTACACTTCAGAGCGTGATTTAACCAACAATGCTGTTGTTATCCAGACCTTGGAGTCTTACTGATTAATCAAAGGAAAATCGCAATCGTAATTGCTGCTGGATTTTTCTTTCCCTGGCCTGGTATTTTGTGTGCGGGAGCCGATCATCCACCCGCACCTGGGTTTATTGTGATCGTTATTTTCGATCTGGTATGTGCTTTGGTAGTTTATTTTCGAGTGGGCATAGACATCACCTGGACTAAAAACAAAAAAAGTATCGCTTATTGCTTGTGCGGTTAGATGGACTGGTGGCAAGTGTATTCGCTGCGTTTATTTCAATGCTTATGCCTGGAATAGGAGAACCGGGTGTAAAATTAACACTGGTTGATCGCCTAATATGGATTGCTGTCATGGGCGCAGTGGGGGCTGCAAGCACATCAATTGCATGGTTTGGCTGGGAAGCTCAAATCGGACCTCTGGCGGAGGCCGGATTGCAGGTGATTGCGCCAGATCAAAGGGGTTACAACCTGAGCGACAAACCCGATGGCGTTTCCAGCTATAAAATGGGTACACTTGTCGAAGATATTCTCGGGTTGGCGGATGCGTTTGGATATAACAGCTTCCACCTTGCGGGACACGACTTCGGCGCCATGGTCGGTTGGAATCTGGCGATGCGCTATCCGGAACGGCTCAAACGCCTGGCAATCGCCAATGTGCCCCATCCGGCGGTAATGCAGAACTACCTGCGCACCCATCCATCACAGATGCTGAAAAGCTGGTACGCATTTTTCTTCCAGCTTCCCAGCTTACCGGAACGCGTCCTTAAAACTAACAATTGGCAGTTTCTGATCTCGGCCATGCCGGATAATCTTTCGAAAAAGGAACGCGATCGTTATCGGGAAGCCTGGGCACAACCCAAAGCCATGACCAGCATGATCAACTGGTATCGGGCTGTGATGCGGGGATCATGAAAATCAACGCTATCCTCAAAAATCCAGGTGCCGACGCTCGTCTTGTGGGGGCAGCAGGACCCCCATATCAGCTATGAAATGGTTCCAATCAGCCTCGATCTGTGTCAGGATGATCGTCTGGTCACATTCGAAGATGCCACCCACTGGGTTTTGCACGATAAACCCGAAGAAGTTTGCCAATTGCTGATCGAACATTTCTCCTTTAGGCAATGATGATGGCGACTGAACCCACGATTGAACAACGTACTCGATTTCAGAATTTACCCCAAGACCAACTTGCCCTGGTGCAGTTCCTGTCGATTAAAGATCAAACTACCTTTGTGCAATATCGTACGGCGTCAGAACGAGTTGTCAAAGCACACGGCGGACAACGCACACACGATGTTCAGGTCGACCAAATCCTGGCCGGAGGAGAGATGCCCTTTCAGGCTATCACTGTCGATCGATTCCCGTCCAAGAATACTGCATTGTCAGCTTTTGATTCAATCAACACTGAGCGTAGGGCAACGCTGACTGATATTTTCGCCTTAGTGGTGCGGCCAGTGGACAGGATACCTCGCCTGGTCAAAGCAATGGGTTTTCTCTCCCCATTCTTCAGCCGTATTCTGGGCACTACAACCGAAAAAGACATTCCCAGTTTTGCTGAACTGGCCGATCCCCAAAAAGGGCCGGTGCCTGAAACACTGGCCGTGCTTCGTCAGCACGATCCATCCACACCGTTCTACATGATGAATTTGAACAAATACTACCCCACAGCACGATACACAAATGATGAGGACATTTCAGGAGAGCAGGCATACAATCGTTACAGCAGCCGCATCCTACCTTACCTGGTCAGCGTGGGCGGATACCCGGACATTGTCGGGCATGTCCTCACCACGCTCGTGGGGGATGAGACCAGCCCGCTGCACGAAAACTGGAGCGATTTTGCCATGGTGTACTATCCCTCCCGGGGTACTTTCATCAAGATGATGACCAACACTCCGAAGAAAGGCATCTACCACCGGGATGCCAGCCTGCAGCGCGCGGTTCTGATGCCTAGTTCTGAATGGCAATAGTGGTGCAAACAAGATATTAATTGACAATAACTCATTAAAGTGTCAATAATTTGCTGTTATATTGACGCTTTGTTAGTTTTAATTTGTGAAGGGGGTGCTACAAAACTCTCGTTGTCACCAACTCTGCTGAGCCAGTTAATTCTCAACTCGAATATTATCATTTACGTAAAGAAGAATCCCATGACCACACTCAAACCTGGCGATAAAGCCTCCCGCACGCACACAATGATCTGGCGACGGGCAAAACAACTATCCTTGACCCGCAGGTGCAAACATTCCATCATCCGCATGTTGACATAGAAACATCCGGCTCCTGGCTTGAGAAATGTTTATGCACACTAGCAAAAGTGGGTTTAAATTGCTACAATTACTGATCCTTGCATTAAAGGCTAAACCCAATCAGCGAACAAACAACGCAAGAGATGTTTAGTAATTTATGCAACGATCAGTATATTAGAATAAGTGATGAGCTGCCGAAAGATCCGGTATGGTTCTGCGCTTAATTCCCAAAGCCGAGCTTTATTGTGAGGAATCTTATTCGGCTTAGTTCAACCCAAGCTTTTCGTAGAAAAGCCATTAAATGGCGGCTGCGTGCCACATGAATCCTTTACCAGTGGGCGGCGCGAAATTCAGAGGGTATGATGATAACTGGAAAGCATGTTGCACTAAGAGATGAGAAGAAAGATACCGATAGTGAAGATTTCTTCCGTTGGTGGAACTTAGAAGAGTGGCAATATTATGACGAACCCGATGAAACATTCAAGAGCATGAGTCGAGAAAAATATGAGCAGCAGATAAAAGAACGCAAGCAAAAACCAAAGCCACCGCTTTTGAGTAGTCATACTTGGCACATAGACACCATTGAAGGTCAACATGTCGGTTGGGTAAATTATTATCAGCTTGACGAGCAATTGGGACAAGCATTTGTAGGAATATGTCTGCCAGAGGAAGAAACTTGGAATAAAGGATTTGGCACAGAAGCCCTTAATCTCCTGTTAAATTACTTGTTTCATGAGATAGGATTACAGAAAGTCAAGACAGCAACCTGGACTGGGAATAAACGCATGGTACGCAGTGCTGAAAAGTGTGGTTTCGAGGAATATATTCTAATGCCTCATCGTGTTGAATACTCTGTTCGAGGGGAGCCGCTAGAAAGGATAGAATTTACTCTTACCCATTCGGAGTGGCTATCACGACAGACGGGAGAATAGCAGAGTAAAATGAGACAGAAAAAGTTCAAATGTGAAAAGACCGCACAACCTCACATGCAGCAGACCGGGCTATCACCCGAGGGTACGCGGCGCGATTTTATAATAATGGTTACGAGCAAAGAGTGTTCGGGGCTAAAAACGCCCGGTTGGTGAAGCACTCGTTAGGTGCAATATGTTTTCGACGTATGATTTTTTGGTTTTTTCAGTAGCATAACTTTTTTGGAGGCAGATATGAAAGAGATACGTGTGAAAGTGAATCAGATCGAATTACAGATTCGAGAATACGAGCAAGAAGGAGATGCAATCATTTTTCTGCATTTTAGCGGCGTAAACTTGATGATGTGGCAGCGCATACTTCCCTATTTTCAAGATCATTATCGCTTAATACTGGTTGATTTAAGGGGGCACGGCAAATCAGATAAGCCAGAAACCGGCTACCATATGGATGAAATGGCCCGCGATGTCATTGGGGTTATGCAGCACCTCAGACTTGAGCGGGCACATATCGTCGGGAGTTCACTGGGCGCAGAAGTGGGACTCAGCATGGCGGCCAATTATCCTGATAAGGTGATTTCGTTAGTCTGTGATGGCGCACTGAATAGTGAATATGGCCCCTATGGAATTTGGGAAGGTTCGGAGACTGAATTTGAAGAACATGTAGCAAGCCAACTAGAAAAGATACGAAATACCCCGGAGACCATCTTTCCTTCGGTTGATGCGTTGGTGGATGACCGACGAGAACTCTTTGAAAAGTATGGTTGGTGGAATGAGTATCTTGAAGCGGTAGAAAGATATGGTGCATACCAGGTAGGCGAAGGAGAATACACGAAAAGCTTTGGGAAGCAAGCAATGGAAAACTACATGAAACATTATTATCAATATCGCTTCGAGGATTACTATAGAAGGGTGAAATGCCCCTTATTGATGTTGGCGGAAAAAGAATCAGAAGATGAGCGGGAAAAGGCCGCAATGAAGGGACTTAGAGAATTAGCAGAGCAGGGGGAGATCGTAGAAGTCAGCGGATGGGCGCATCCTTATGTCTGGTTTCTAGATCCAGAAGATGCAAGTAAAGCGATATTGAAATTCCTGGATGATACAGCTCATTAATAACGGAGAAGGCGAAAATGGGTGGGAGGATTACTGCCAGCGCCCGATAAGTTGCAGTGTCAAGGGTTAGAGGTCCGATCGGAGAACCTGTAAAAAATCATACCAGTGGGTTTTTAATGAGAAAACAGATTTTATGGCTTTTGGTGTTCGTGTTGTTGGGGACTCTTGTGAGCGCATGCAATCTGGGAATGGCGGAAAGATAAAGGAATGGCGTACCCAGGGCAGTCAAATCTTTTTGGGTGATACGCTTATCATGGAACTCGCTGAACCCGCCTACCAGATCAACCTGACGGGGTCTCCCGTTGCCATATTGACGAATGAAATTACAACCAGCGGAGGCGAACTCGTCGCGGTCGCTTTCCGCGGCTGGTCATACACCCGCAGTTTCGGTCAGCGGACCTGGGGGCTGACCACCGCGCCGGAAGGGTTCTTTCTTGAAAACGGAACCGTACTTGGCATTTCCGTGGCTTATTTTACAGACCACACCGGACAAATCTATCAGGGGAAAATTCTCCCCGAGCAACCCATCTCTGCTCACGATAATCCAATCATGCGGGATGACAGCGTCCCTCAGTTAGTCATCGACTGGCTGCTCGGTCAAACCACCTGCATAGATCAATGAACGGTGTGCTGGAATAGTGCGCGCATCTTTGTATGGGCTCATGTTCCTTGAAAATTGTGCGGTCGATGCCGCCCACCGATTAACTGAAGCGTCAAGAGGGGAATTGGCGCGATTTGCCAAATTTCGCTCTGGTTAAAAGGGCTTTCGGAGCTAACAAGCTCGGTGGGTGATGTAATCGTTGTGCGGCAAAAACCATACACCGAGAAACAATAGGTCGTATCGCGGTGACAGCACCTCATCAATACGTCTCTATGTCGGAGATGAACACAGAAGGAGGCAAAATGATTGTACGTATGTGGCATGGGCGCGTGCCAACGAGCAAGGCACAGGCATATCGAGCGTTTCTGAACGAACGAGCTATTC
>Ga0209013_10000474_pt1 | contig 35626 bp, 33 predicted proteins | sample Cruoilmetagenom2_FD_187291 | JGI IMG/M metagenome (GOLD analysis project Ga0209013, IMG submission 187291) | Oil polluted marine microbial communities from Coal Oil Point, Santa Barbara, California, USA - Sample 2 (SPAdes) (version 2) | ecosystem: Environmental > Aquatic > Marine > Oil seeps ...
AAGTTCATAGCCAAAGGGTACTATGGAAAACAAAATAAAGGTTATGGCTGGGTACTGTCATCTAAAAAAGATGAAAAGATTGATGTAAGCTATTTTGTTAAAAAAATAAAATCTGCCATCAAGTATAGAGAAGACTTTTATAGTGATGAAAGTACTACGGCATTTAGAGTCTTTAATGGTGAAGGTGACGGCATAGGTGGACTCACTGTAGATTACTTTGATGGGTTCTATTTAATCACGTGGTACAGCATGGGCATATACCAATTTAAAAATGATATTTTAGAAGCACTCAAGTCTAGCGTAAAGTATAAAGGCATCTATCAAAAAAAGAGATTTGATGCAAAAGGTCAATATCTTGATGATACAGATGATTTTGTTTGTGGCACTAAAGCAGAAGCTCCTATCCTTGTAAAAGAAAATGGAGCAAGTTTTGCTATATATCTAGATGATGGTGCGATGGTAGGGGTATTTCTAGATCAAAGAGATGTACGAAAAACCATTCGTGACAGATATGCAAAAGGCAAAACAGTTCTAAACACCTTCTCCTACACAGGTGCATTCTCAGTTTTTGCGGCTTTAGGCGGTTCAACAAAGACCACAAGTGTAGATCTGGCAAACAGAAGTCGTAGTAAAACAGAAGAACAATTCAGTATAAATGGTATAGACGTAGAAGCCCAAGATATCATCGTAGAGGATGTTTTTAATTACTTCAAGTATGCAGTGAGAAAGAAAATGTCATTTGATATGGTAGTACTTGACCCACCTAGTTTTGCAAGGTCAAAAAAACATACTTTTTCTGCAGCCAAAGACTATGTAAAACTTCTCAAAGAAGCTATTCAAATAACAAATAGAGGTGGTATGATAGTTGCCTCAACCAATGCCTCAAACTTTGATATGCAAAGATTCAAAGACTTTATTTCTAAAGCATTTAAAGAGTTAAATGGGAAATATGGCATCGAAGAGACTTTCTCTTTACCAAAAGATTTTAGAGTGAATGATAAGTTTAAAGAGGGTCATTATCTTAAAGTGGTATTTATTAGGAAAATGGATAAGAGGATAAATCAAGATTAAATTCTAAAAAATATTTTTTCCATTATAATATTTATTATCCTTTAAGAGTTATTATTATACAATTTCTTATATTAATTATAAGGAAAATATAAATGAAAATTTCTAAATTGCTTGTTGCTTCAGTAGTAGCATCTTCGGTTTTATTGGGAGCTACTTCAGTAGCTGAGAAAGCAAAAAAAGTGGGTCTTGTTGCTATTCCAGAGAGTCAAAGTGAGCTTTTAAAGTTTACTGACCCTAAAGGTACTATGAGCCCTGAAAAAGTTGAGCTTGGTAAAAAACTCTTCTTTGAACCAAGACTCTCAAAAAGTGCTATTATCTCATGTAACACTTGTCATAACCTTGGACTTGGTGGTGTAGATGGTGTTCCTGCTGCGGTTGGCCATCAGTGGACCCCAAACCCACATCACTTGAACTCACCAACTGTATATAACTCTGTATTCTTTACTGCACAGTTTTGGGATGGTAGAAGCCCTCACCTTGAAGACCAGGCACAGGGTCCTATGCAGGCTGCACCGGAGATGGCTGCACCAAAGTCACTTGTTGAAGAGAGAATCAACTCTATCCCTGCTTACGTAGAAGAGTTTAAAAAGGCTTATGGTAAAGATGTCAAAGTAGATTTTGAAACGATCACGTCAACGATTGGTATTTTTGAGAGAACATTGGTTACTCCATCAAGATTTGATGATTTCCTTAATGGAAAAGAAGATGCATTGACAGATGCAGAAAAAGAAGGTCTCCAGACTTTTATAGACAAAGGTTGTACAAGTTGTCATACAGGTATCGCTCTTGGTGGTACAATGCAACCATTTGAACTTGCTGCAAAATACAAATTTGCCAATGTAGGTGACTTTAAAGGTGATGCAAAAGGTATGGTAAAAACACCAACACTTAGAAACATCACAGAAACAGCTCCATATTTCCATAATGGTGCTATCTGGAGCTTGGCTGAAGCTGTCAAAGAGATGGGAAGTACACAACTTGGTATTAAGATCTCAGATGAAGAAGCGGCTAAAATTGTTACTTTCTTTGGTGCACTAGAGGGAAGAAAACCTGCTGTAGCATATCCACAACTACCAAAAAGCACAGGAAAAACACCAAAACCTGATTTTAACTAATCATACGTTAAGGCCCCTCTTTGGGGTCATACCTTCTTTTTAGTCTCTTTTTCTACCAGATGTGATATTGTTAAAAGAATAATCATTATACCAATCACTAAAATAAGCTTTCAACGTTACTTTAAATTTTTGGATATATACAAAAAAACTTAAATGTGTACAAAACTACAGCTTTGTTGTAATGATTTAAATAAGGGGTCTACCCTCTCAATAAATGCCCTGTACCCTTCATAAAATAAGTCGTAGTCAAAGGTGCAAAAAATTCAAAGGCTGTTTGTGCATCTATGATCTTATCATCCTTCCCTAAGAAGACTTCGATCGTAGTACCTCTATCAAGTACTTCTTGTATCTTCATTTCATCCCATACATAAGTTAAAAGTGCATCAAGTTCCTCTTTCGTTCCTACTTTTAAATATGCTGATAAGTCTGTTTTTGAGGGGAAAGCAACATTGGTCAGAAACTGTTTGACATAAGCCTCTTGTCCTGCTTCAAAGTAACGTAACTGTGTACGGATAAAACTTGGTTTTTGTGTCTGAAAAAAAGCAGGAGAGAGAAGGATGAGTCTGTCTATACGTTCTTTGCTCTCATACACATACTCAAAAGCCCTTTGTGCACCATAGCTAAATCCTGCTACAGTTAAGTCACTTTGAATAAGATATTCAGAAAAGAGTTCTTCTTCATTTTGAAGAGAAAAACCCTTAAAGTATTTAGACATTAAAATATCTCACGCAGTATCTCTTTACACTCATCATGTGTAATGTTTTCATGGGCTAAAAGATAGTTAGAAACATCAGAAAGTGCTTTTTCCAATGTTTTTAAAAGCGCATTTACCTCTGAAACAGACTCTCTGATAAGCTCCTCTTCCTGGAGAGGTGTCACTATAAAGTTATCACTCATAGCATATTCATAAATGACTTTTCTTACAATCTCTTTAGCAAGCATGATGTCAGCACTTGCATTGGTGAACTGTTCGTTATAGTGTATCTTTGTAGCAATGCTTCCTGCCAAATAGACTTTAATTCTATTGAGTAGTTTAGAGCGTGAGAGTATCTCATGTTCTTGTGATATGAGTCTTGTATTGACAATACCTATCTTCTCAAACTCAACATCAAGCCACGTAGCAATGACCGCTTTTGCCCCTTGATAGACTGCCTGTATCTCTCGCTCTTGCTCTGTGAAACTCAGTATCTTACGTTTTCCGGAGAGGACTTTCTCTTTTACTGCATCAAAGTCAGAAGTTTCAACTATAGTACGACCTTCTCTCATGGCAAAAATAGCTGCTTCATTGGTGAGTGTGTCAAGTGCTGCCGAGTTGAACCCAACGGTCATACGTGCCACTTGCTCTATGTCTACCTGGTTAGGTTTATGTGCCAAATAGAGCTCTAATGTTTTGGCTCTATCTTCCAAATCAGGCAAAGAGATATGAATACGCCTGTCAAAACGCCCTGCTCTAAGCAGTGCTTCATCGAGTACATCTATCTTGTTCGTTGCACCTATGACGATGACCCCTGAACTATCTTCAAAACCATCCATCTCTGTAAGCAGTTGGTTCAGTGTCGCCTCTCTCTCATCATTTCTAAACTCTCCACGGCTTTTACCTACAGCATCTATCTCATCGATGAAGATGATACTTGGTGCCATCTGCTTGGCTTTCTTGAAAAGTTCACTTACTCTCTTGGCACCCATACCCACATAAATATGTACAAAAGAAGCCCCACTTTGGTAAAAGAAAGGCACATCAGCCTCTCCTGCTACCGCTTTGGATATAAGTGTTTTTCCTACCCCGGGAGGCCCTACAAGCAGAACACCTTTAGGTAAACGTATGTCCAGATCACGGTACTTCTGTGGTTCTCTAAGAAAATCGATGATCTCTTCAAGTTCTTCTTTCACATCTTTGATACCTGCAACATCGGCAAACGTTACATTAGAAGAGAGTGCCTGTACAGGGTCACTACTCTCTGCATTGTCAGCTCTGGTGGCAGATCTTATTTGTCTGAGTTGTTGTAGTTTGCTTTGTTTTATAAATCTATAGAGCAGTCCAAAAGCACCAAGTAGGATGACTAAAGATAAAATATCATAAAGATAGCTACTGTCTTTGGTTACTTCTACAGGATATTTTGTGAAAAAAGCAGTTTTATTGATGGCCTCTTTGTATATTTTATAGCTGTTATCTGCTGTTTTAAGACGGATATACTCTCCATCTACGATGACTTTTTGTATTTTATTTTGACTGTATAGAGTATTGGCATAGGTATGAGTGATGAGCTTGTCAGTATCTCGAAGTGTTGCAAAAGCAAGCAGACCTACAAAGAGTATGAGTAATATACTAATGATTTTAATATTTTTACTGATAAGAGTTTTTGGCTTAAAGTTTAGCTTTGTTTCCATCACTGAGAACCTCCAGATTATTAAGTAAGACCCAGTTAGAACTGAGGTCTTCATCACTTTGTACTTCTACTTTGTTAAAATACTGATCAAAGCCATGATAAACACCATTCTTACCATTTTCAAGCAGGACTTCAAGATCCCCAGCATGCTCTCGTCTGAAGGCAAAGTTCTTTGCCTTGATAAGTTCCGTAAGTTCACGGTGACGCTCTTTGGCAATGTTCCCTCTTACTTCTGGTTTCATTGTAGATGAAACAGTGTTATCACGTTTGGAGTAAGAGAATGCATGGACATGTGTCAGGGGTAACTCTTTCACTCTATCCATCGCCTCTACCCACTCTTTTTCATCTTCACCAGGATGTCCTACGATGTAGTCTGTACCTAAGGCATAGCCCCTGTCTGCTATCTTGTGAAAAAGCTCCAAGTCTGTTTTGTAACTGTTACGTCTGTTCATCAGTTCTAACATCTTGTCACTGGTATGCTGCAGAGCAATGTGTAAGTGCTTCGCCATCCAAGGCTCATCCAATAACTCCATAAACTCATCATCTATCTGTATAGGCTCCAGACTTCCAATGCGTATACGTCGTACACCACGTATGTAACTCATCTTTTTAAGAAGTTTTGCCATTGAAGTATTATGGTCTTGACCGTAACTTCCTACATTTGTTCCGGTAAGGATGAACTCTCCGAAACCGTTGGCTGCTAGCTTAGTGATCTGCTCTAAGATAGTCTCTTCTCTATGAGAGCGGGCATCACCACGTACCGCAGGGATGATACAGTAAGAACATCTAAAGTCACAGCCCTCTTGTACCTTGATAAATGCCCTGCTTTTACCTATGAACTCTTCAACAATAGTAGAGTCGATATGCTTGAGGTCACCTATCTGATAAAAAGGCTGATCGATCTTAAGGATTTCGTTAATATTCTCTTTTTCAGAGTGACCCATCACACCAAAGACTTTTTTGTCTTCAAAAAGAGATTCACCTTTAGAGTGTGAACCACAGCCTGCCAAGACTACTTTGGCATTAGGATTTTTACGTTTCATGGACGAGATGTAGTTACGCACAGAAGAGTCTGCACCGTTGGTAACGGTACAAGAGTTTACAACGATAATATCACTGCTGCTCTCATCTTCACAGAGTTCAAATTCACGTAATTTGGACATCATCACTTGGGTATCAAACTGGTTGGTTCGACAACCAAAAGTTTTAAAGTAAACTTTTTTCACTATTCATCCTCTGTAAAAAGGCTACCTGTTTCAAGAGGTGGTTTACGTACATCTTTATCAACATAGATAGACTGTGTAGGGAACGCAAGAAAGATACCCTCTTCTGCTTGTATCCTATTGATGATCTCAGCAGAAATAGTACTGCGAAGCGTAAGAGTTGCATAAGAGTTAGTCAAGTACCAGATACTTATTTTCATTCCATAAGGTTCTATAAGTGTAAAGATACGAGGTTCAACATTGGTATTTTTCATACTGTATTGACTTCTCAGTTTGTTAAGCTGCTTTCTTGTGATATCTGTATATCCTTTGGAATACTTCTTTGCTACTTCTTTAGCGATAGAAGATGCCTTGTGTATATCAGAGTCAAAGGTGACTACCAAGTCTATACCATCCCATACAGTTTTAAGTCCGGCATGTGAGTAGTTTGCTATCATATCAGTAAATATGAAGTTGTTTGGTATAAAGATAATACGCCCTGCTCTACGGTTGATCATAGAGGTTGTCAATGTCACATCTTCATGCATCGTCATACGAAGGAGTGAGATATCTACAATGTCCCCAACATATTCAACACCATCTCTGACAAACTTGACTCTATCTCCCACATGTACCGCACCACCGAACATGATAGTCAGCCAACCCATGAGAGACATAAACCAGTCTTTCATTGCAATAGCGATACCCGCAGATGCAAATCCAAGGATAGTTACAAGATAACTTACATTTTCAATATATGCAAATAAGAGTATGATAATCATAAGTGTAAAGAAAGTAAAGTTCAATGCTTTGTTGATAATATAAAAGCGTTCATTATCTGACAAATAACGGCGAACAAGATATTTTACCACTAAGATAAGGAGTATAAAAAAGAGAATAATTGCCCCAATAGTAATGGCTTTTTCTCCCTCTACTTTAATGTCATTTTGAAGGTTAAGTTTAATCTCATCTATCTTTTTGGTATAGACATTTTGTGTTGTTTTAAAAATTTCAATGACAGGTATAAATGTTTTGATCTGATCTTTAGTATCTAAAAGTGCTGCAATGTAATTTGTATTATTCTTATCGTGAAGAAGAAGTTCTTCAAGTACTTTTTGCTTTTCTTTGAGCTTTGTCATGATAAATTGAATAGATTGATATCTGGTTTCATACTCTTTTTGGTCAGAATTGAGTTTTTCTTGGTAGGAAAGAGCAGATATAATAGCGAAAGGGTTCCCTACAATAGGTACTTCTCCAATATCTGGAGGAGTAAGAAACTTTTTAAAAGGATCTGTTTCATACTCTTTTAGAAGTTGAAGTTTTCCAATAAGTATAGATTTTTTATTTTTTAATATTTCTAAAGCTTCATTCTCTTTCTCTGTACGTTTATATTTATTATCCAATATATTGATCTGATCATCAAGTACGGATTCATTCTTTTTCAGTTCTTGATAGATATGATAATTACTATAAATTTTTGACCATATATTCTCAATAAGATCTTCATTTAGCTTGTCTCTGTTGAGTAATAACTTCTGAGTGTTACGTGTTTGATCGACTGAACTACTTTGTTCTTCTGTGGTGGAGGTAGTATTATTTTGCTCTACTTGTGGAGTAGCAAATGCTAAAGTAGTAAAAAAAAGTGACGCAAATAGTAAAACCCGTATCATCCTTTATCCCCAAATGTATGTAGCACTTTTTTAACAACCACTTCATCTATATCTGAGACTACTTTATAATGCCCCATTCCGTTAGGCAAGATAAATTTGATACTGTTATTTGCACTTTTTTTATCGAGGAAGAAGTGTTCATAGAAATCATCGACATCTTTTATAATATATTCTGTTGGCAGTGATGACTTTTCTAAAAGTGCTTTAACCCTCTGAGCTTCCTCTTCGGTAAACAGTCCAAGTTCTACGGCCAATGCGTTTGCCATGACCATCCCTATGGCTACAGCTTCACCGTGCAGGTAGGTGGTGTAGTTTGTCTCATTTTCAACCACATGTCCAAAGGTGTGTCCATAGTTCAGTACTGCACGTATGCCTGCTTCTTTTTCATCTTGATTGACCACCCATGCTTTAAGCTCTACACTTTTACGTATAGCCTCTTTGAGTACCTCTTCATTAGAGAAATCAGCCTCTTGTAGGAATGTAAAGTATTCTTTATCAAACATCACAGCCATTTTCACTATCTCAGCGATACCTGCTGCAAATTCACGTGGAGGAAGTGTTTTTAAGAATTCAGGATTGATGTAAACTGCTTTAGGTTGATAAAATGCACCGATGAGATTTTTCCCGTATTTATTATTGACACCTGTTTTACCTCCGACACTTGCATCTACCTGACTAAGAAGTGTAGTAGGAATCTGTATGAAATCTATCCCTCTTTGATAAAGACTTGCAGTAAATCCTGTCATGTCACCTATCACCCCGCCACCAAAGGCAATGAGGAGGGATTTTCTATCAAGTTTATGTTCAAAGAGTTCATTAAGGATATTCTCTATAGTTTCAAGGTTTTTATATTCTTCCCCGTCAGGAATCGTGACTACATCAAGTTGAGGCGCTTGAATGTGTGCTAAAAGTGTATCAAGATGATACCCAGCTACGGTTGGATTAGTGATGATGGCTACTTTTGTATCAAAAGTGAGTTGCGGTAGTGCATCTATGGTAATGTCATAAGTGATATTTGGAGTAGGTGTTAATTCTATAGGGACGATCATCTAGGGAAACCTTGCAATATTAATTGCTTTATTTTATCTCAAATGCCCTTAAAAACATCTCTGTTTTATAGCGTGGAGGAATGCGCCCTGAAAGAAGTATCTTTAGGGTGCCCATGCTACATGAGATAAATCACCCTTCAGCCAATGCAAAAGGAACAAGTAGCTTTGGATGTTTTTTTGTAGTGAGAAGAAAGTCTTCTATTTTTGTTGAAATGAGTTGCATAAAATTATCTGTATTGAGTTGCTTCTCAAAAGGTGCTATTTGCAGTATATCTCCCATATTTACAAGTTCTCGGATAGGATTTGCCACTTTTTGTTCGATATTTATCTCCATGTTAAATATATGTGTCAGTGTTTCGTAGTGCTCGATGATCATCTTTTTGCTTTCAAAGTCCCCCTCCGGATCAAAATCACCAAGGGTAAGTTTAAGACTGAGTGATTCAGAGATATCAAATGCTGTAGAGGAGATGGACTCCATCTTTTCGTTTTCACTCATAAGTATCACACACTCTTTAATATTGTAGAGAAGATTGTCACCAAAAAGATAGACCAGTTTTCTAAGGTCATAAAGTGTCTCTTTCAGCTCATCAGCTTCAAATGTTTGAATACTGTTAAGTACAAGACCTATGTCATGCTGATGAATATCATATTCTATAAGTGTTTTTATATCATCATCATCATAACAAATGGAAAGTGTCACATTTTCTGATTCCAACGCTTTGATCTCATCTATGAGGGTGAAATTATTTGGATAGAGTACACGAATATAAAGTGACTTCTCTTCAAGTTTCTCCAGAAGATAGATGCACTCTTGAAGGTAAAGCAGTGCATTTTCCTGATCATGTCTGAAATCCAGTAGTAGATAGAGATCTTTACCAAATGGTTCAGGAAACAATCCCATTCTTTTGTTAATGGTTTTATAAACACCATCAAGTACGATAGGTTTACCTAAAACAAGGAGTGTGTCATTGGGCCGTATCATAGTTGCATTGGTTGGAATGATCTGTTTTTCATCACGATAGATAGCAGCTATCTTCCATTTACGCTGAAGGATGGAACCTACATGTCTATAGGCATAAGCACTTCCAAAAGGTACATGTATCTCCATGATCTCACCACGTCCGAGACCTACATTCTGTGCTACAACCGGTACATTGGGAAGATTATCATAGAGGTGTGCAGCCAATAGTTCATCACTATTCAGAATGGTAATATTTTCTTCATCTCGGCCTATCTCGTCATCGTCCCATTGATTTACGAGCACTACTCTTACTTTATCGTCAACAAGGCGTATGTTCTTAAGTGAATACTTTGCATCTTCTATATCTTCCATAACGATAAAAATATTTGAATATTTAACATCATGCATGATGTTACTTAATTTTGAAAAACTGCTAGGGTCTGCGTGTATCAAAGAGATGTGTGTACCCATTTTTTCTGGTGTTACACATTCTTTATAGCATACAACATAGTATTTGTTTTCAGCCACTCTTTTTTTGCCGACCCATTCTATGAAATGTTTAGCGATGCTGCCATCGGCTAAGATAAGTATGTTTTTGATGAAAAGTTCCTTTTCATAGGACGTCAAATGAGCAAAGCCCATTTTTGTTGTCAAAATTTAAAAAATGCATTATAGCACTTTTTTAATTTTGATTGCTAACGCTGAGTTTCCTTCAGCAGAAGGCTCACGCAACTAGTCGCTTTTATTTATTTTATTTTAAATCTTGCAAAAATAGATATAATTGCACTATTATTTTTGAGGGATATTATAACACAATGCAATTTCAGATAGATAAAACAGATGGTAAAGCAAGAGCTTGTACCATCCAAACAGCTCATTCTACCATTCAAACACCCGTTTTTATGCCAGTAGGCACCGTTGGTGCAGTAAAAGCCCTTGATGCGACGGACCTTGCTACTTTCATCAAGCCGGAGATCATCCTGGGAAATACCTACCACTTATACATCCGTCCAGGTGATGAGACGATCAAGACTATGGGAAAACTACATGGTTTTACAAAGTATCCTAAGAGTTTTCTTACAGATAGTGGCGGCTTCCAAGCCTTCTCCCTCTCAGACAATGTCAAGATAGACGAAGGAGGCATCACTTTTAGAAGCCACCTTGATGGAAGTAAACACTATTTTACCCCTAAAAAAGTCATAGATATTCAACACAATCTGGGTTCAGATATCATGATGATACTTGACGACCTCGTAGCCCTTCCCGCCACACAGGAGCGTATCAAAGCAAGCATAGAACGTACTACACGCTGGGCACAAGAGTCTATAGACTACTTTAGAGCCAAACAAGAAGAAGGTGTAGGTGTAGAACAAAACATCTTCGCCATCATCCAGGGTGGAACAGATAATGCTTTTCGTGAAAAATCAGCTAAAGAACTCTGTGCTATGGACTATGACGGTTTTGCCATTGGAGGGCTCAGTGTAGGTGAAGCCAACCAAGATATGTATGACACCGTAGAGTGGACAACACAATTCATGCCGGAAGATAAACCACGTTACCTTATGGGTGTAGGTACACCCGAAGACTTGGTAGAAAATGTCTCACGGGGCATCGATATGTTCGACTGTGTGATGCCTACAAGGAATGCACGTAATGGTACACTCTTCACAAGCTTTGGAAAAGTAAACATTAAAAAAGCCCAGTACACTACGGATGAAGGACCTATAGACCCGGAATGTGGCTGCATGGTATGCCAAACCTACTCACGTTCATATCTAAGACACCTCTTTAGAGCTAGAGAGATCACATACTTTAGACTCGGAACTATCCATAACCTCTATTATTATCTTGATCTGATGAAGCAGATGAGAGAGGCTATTACTGAAGGTAGATTTGAAGCATTTAAGACTGAGTTTTATAAGAAGAGGGAAAAGTAAAGGCTTATGTCTCATATTTTACCCTCCAGGGGAATATTACAGAGTCTAAAAGCTCTGCATTTTCTCTAGATCTCAGAAGAGAGAATGTGTGAAACACCTTCTCTTTTTTATCTAAAAGCACCTGCTTTTTTATACTCAGTTGGCAGATCAAATACATTACTTGGTGCTTTTTCTTCTTTGAATTCCATCAGCTCAATAGAAGATTTCATAGGTTGTCCCATCATTGTTACGGTTTGCTCTGAATAGACATGAACGCCTTTTATTTTTTTGAGTTCCTGCGTGATAGCACTCATGTTTTGACTCATACCAGGCATTTGAGCCAGCATCCCAACAGAATATTTTGTGTATAGATCTCTATCAACTTTGATATCCTCTGTAGCCCAAATTTCAGAATTTGTTGTACCCATTGACATATTTATAGTTTGAAGGTATTTTCGACAATTCCATTTGCCGATCTTTTTTCTTTCATTGGTCTCTTCCACTTTCACATCCATTTGCATCATTTTGCCCATAAATTGTTGAAATCCAGCCTTCTCTTCTGCTGACATATCCCCTTTTTTATCTATATTTTTAGAAAAATCCATTGGCATATCTACAATTGTCTTTTGATCATGATTGACCATGGTCATGATCTTCTTATCCATATCCATAATAACTTTTTGCTTTTCACTCATGGTTACTACTTTATCTGATGTGATCCAGGACTCATTGATCAAATCTTGGGCAGGTTGCGTCTGACCCATCATTGACATGGCATCAATATGCTGTTTTTGCTTCATATAGATGTCACCATACGCATTTTGAAACATAAGGGTTAAAAGTATGAGTACCATACCCCACTTTAGTAATATTTTTTCTTTCATAATTACTCTCCTCCTATTTTAAGATGATTTTTAATGTTCCTTCTCTTATTTAAGTATATCAAAAATATCCAATATTTAAACAAAATAATCTAGCTCGTTCCCATCCGTCCTCGGTGGGAATGCATACGAGAGTCTAATCTACCAAAACCGCTCACTCTTGTTCCTCCTCTCCCGAGGTGGAACACATAGAATTTATACGGTTATCTTTAGCTGAATAGGTAGTCTGGGTTGGTGTATGCATTCCACCAGAGGACTGGTGGAACGAGAAGAAGAGAGAAAATAAATAAACCTTAGTATATAATACTTCTATGATAAAAAACTTCAAAACAAAAGACTTCACTTTAGTCCTCTCCGGTGGTGGTGCTTTAGGCATCGCACATTTAGGGGTACTGCATGACCTTGAAGAACAGAACATAATACCTAACGAGATAGTAGGTACAAGTATGGGTGGTATTATCGCGTCGTGTTTGGCTATAGGATTAAGCGAAAAAGAGATACATCAACACATTAAAAGTTTTGCGGGTGTCTTTAACTGGATAAAATTCTCTTTTTCTGGAAATGCCATAATCGATAATGACAAAATAGCAAAGATCTTTGATGATATCTTTGAAGATAGAAAAATCAAAGATACACAGATCCCTCTAAAGCTTATAGTAACCAATCTACGAGATGGAAACAAGAAAGTATTTACAGTTGAGGATGATGTATTCATTAAAGATGCTATACTTTGTACCATGGCGATACCTGGGATATTTGAAGAGCACATTATAGATGGTGATATCTATGGTGATGGTTTTTTGTGTGAAAACCTAGGCATCAATGAAGCTACTTTTGACGATGTCATAGCCGTAGATGTACTAGGAGAAAATGCCTTCCAAAAAGTAATGCCGGATAACTTTTTTAAAACCTCTAATGTCTTAGAGATGTTTGAAAAGTCCATGAGACTACTCATTTTTAACCAATCACAGACACACATCAGAAACTCAAGTAAAAATATCTACCTTTTGGAGCCTTATACTAAAGAGTATAAAACATTTGATTTTCATAAAAGTGAAGAGATAAGAGACTTGGGAATAGGACTCTTAAAATGATAGAAAACGGGTTTACCTACTTAGCGCTACTTATGATGATAGGCTCTGCTATCGTCTACACTGAGAAAAAGAGCCAACATAAGCTTTTTGAGTATCTCCCCTCTATTGTCATCATCTACTTTGTGGTGATGCTTTTTTCTACCTTTGGCTTATGGCAAAAAAGTGAGTCTGTGACAACTACCTATAAAACAGTCAAATCCAACCTTCTTCCTGCTATGATATTTCTCATGTTGCTCTCTGCTGACATGAGAGAGATCTTTAAACTGGGCAAGAAGATGTTACTCACGTTCTTCTTAGCCTCTGTGAGCATCGCCATAGGGTTCATAGGGACTTTTACCCTCTTCCATACCTATTTTGAGTCTAACTCATGGAAAGCCTTTGCGGCACTTTCCGGTTCATGGATGGGAGGAACGGCAAATATGGTAGCCATACAGGGTGCATTGGACCTGCCTGACTCTGCTATGGGATACACCCTGCTCATTGACTCCATAGACTATGCTATCTGGGTAATGATACTTCTTGCTCTTGTACCCTTTGCTAAAAAGTTCAATCTTTGGAGCAGAGCTGATACCTCACTTATAGATGAAGTGGGAGAAAGACTAGCCCTAAAAGAAGAAGAGAAAAAACCTATAGGATTTGCTTCTCTCTTCTTCCTACTAGGTGCTGCCTTCTTCGTTTCTGCCTTATCACAGTATGGAGCATCGTTCTTACCTACTACATCATTTCTTACTACCACTACGTGGATTGTTATCATCGCTACACTGGCAGGAACTCTCTTTGCCATGACACCCTTAGCCAAAATATCGGGTGGTTCAGAGCTGGCAAACATCATGCTTTACCTCATAGTAGCACTTATCGCCTCACGAGCTAATTTTGCAGAACTGACTGAGGCTCCTCTTTACATCGTAGCCGGATTTGTTATCATCGCTATACATGTAAGTATCATGATACTCTTTGCAAAACTCTTCAAGCTTGACCTCTTTTCCCTGGGTGTTGCATCGTTAGCCAACATTGGAGGTGTAGCCTCTGCGCCTATCTTAGCCTCAGCCTACTCAAAAGCTCTCATTCCCATAGGTGTACTGATGGCAATGATGGGGTATATTGTAGGGACATTTGGTGGACTTATGGTAGGAAAAGTGTTGGAGATGATAGGTGGGTAAATTTTCTATAGACACAATCACTTCACTTTTTTAGTATACTATAGAAAATAAAATATAAAAGGAATGTAAGATGATACAAAAAAAACTTAAACATTTAGGTGCAATAGGCGTACTCTCTTCGGCATTGTTTTTTAGTGCATGTACACCACAAGAACAAGCTTTTGCTACTGGGATGGGTGTGGGTGTTGTAGCTGCATCAGTATACAGTTACCCTTATTATTATGATCGGCCATATTATTACCATGGTGGCAGATATTATTATGGTGGATACTATCGTGGTGGATACTATTACTATCGTGGGCATAGATATAGAAATGGATACTACTATAATCGTGGATATAGATACCATAACGGACGTCGTTATAAAGCAGAAGTAGGACATTATGGTTATTATAAGAATAAAAAGCAATATAAAAACCGTCATAAATATACGAGACAACGTGATGTACGTAAACAAAATCCAAATAGATCTACAAGAGAGAAAAGTTACAACAAAGATAAAACATATAAAAGAGATAGAAGTAATTACAAAGATACATCAAGAACAAGGAATACGAATCAAGTTAGAACACGTAACACAAGTAAACCATCCACATATCGATAGTGACTTTTCTTGATTAAACCCTTTCTTCCTATTCAAAGTGATGGGAAGAAGATAATAAAACTACTGTTTAGCTATAGCTCCTTATAATAAATTCCAGAAATAGACAGCACTTTATACAAAATATTTTTATATAATATTACGACACCAACTAAATACCTCAAGGATTTTAAATGACAACATTAACAGATGAACAGAAAACAGAAATAGAAAAGAAACCTGAATATATAGAACAAAAAGCAGAACTGCTAAAAGAGTATAAGAGCTACGAACAAAACCTGGAGTATGCAGATGATGAGTTTGAAGAAGATTTGATCTTGCAAAAAAGAGAGAAGCTTGCAACACAGATCAAAGAGTTGGGAGCCAAGATACGAGAGATAGAAAGTTTGGAAGGTCAGGCTTAATATGAAGTGGATCATTGGTTTACTCATTGTTTGTAGCAGTTTGTTTTCTGATATTACAGTGGTGGCAAGTGATGGTGATACGCTAAATGCGAATATCAGTTCAGAAGCATCACGATGTGGCTACTATGTTTTCCTTGATAGTAAAGGTAAAGTATTGGAAACAGTACAAAATCCACATAAAGATATACAGGGTGGAGCCAGTTCGAAATTAGTAGCCATGTTAAAAGAGAAAAAGGTATCACATATGATCGCTTCGAACTTTGGAGATAAACTCATAGGATATTTAGAAGCAAATCATATCAAATATACAGTACATAGAGGTGATATCAATAGTGCCATTCAAAGCTTGAAAAAATAATATATGAAAATAAGCAATATACGAACCAGCACCCTCAAAGCCCCACTCAAAAACCCTTTCATCACTTCTTTGCGTCGGGTAGATGCACTTGAAGACCTTGTGGTCATCGTTGAGTGTGATGATGGTTCCATAGGTTATGGAGAAGGTGCGCCCACACCTGTTATCACTGGTGAGACGATGGGTTCTATGATCGCTGCCATCAACTATATCAAGCCGCATATAATCGGTAAAGAGATAGAAGATTTTGATACTGTTTTAAACTTACTGCACAGTTTAATATTAAAAGACACTACTGCTAAATCTGCTCTTGAAATTGCACTCTATGACTTAAAATCCAAAGCAGCAAAACAACCACTCTACCAAATGCTTGGTGGAACACAAACCCATTTTAAAACCGACATTACCATAAGCATGGGAGAGATAGACAAGATGATAGCAGACTCTCTTTGGGCTGTAAGTTTGGGTTATGATACGCTCAAGATCAAGATAGGTGATGATCCGCAAAAAGATATAGAGAGAGTCAAAGCTATACACAATACTCTTAATAAAAACATTAAACTCCGACTCGATGCAAACCAGGGATGGACAGCTAAAGAGTCCGTCTCTCTGCTTCATGCCTTAGAGAAAGAAAATATCATCGTAGAGTTCATAGAACAACCCGTAGCAGCTGATGATACAGAAGGACTCCTCTACATCAAAGAGCGAGTCCAAACCCCCCTGCTTGCAGATGAGTCCATCTTCAGTGTTAAAGATGCAAGAAAGCTGCTTGAAATGCAAGCCATAGACTACGTCAACATCAAATTGGCCAAAACCGCAGGTATCTCACAAGCCCTTGAACTTGCTGATCTCTCCAAAGCGTTTGGAGTCAAATGCATGATAGGCTGCATGCTGGAAGGGCCCATTTCTGTAGCAGCAGGTGTGCATGTAGCTTCTGCCAAGGCTGATGTCATTACGATGCTTGACCTGGATGCGGTAAGTCTTTTGGCTTCACACCCTGTGGAGACGACTATTGTGTTTGATGAAAGTAACATTATCTTAAGTGACAGTGTAGGATTGGGCGCTTCCCTCGTTATGTCTCTCTAAGACACAATATCCACTTTTAGTGCTTGTTACGCCTTCTTGGCACACTATGCCCCTATTTATAGAAAAAATATATTTTGTAAAAAGATTGTATTAACATTGTATTAACATTATAGTTGTATAATTAAAAGTAAAAAATAACATAAGGTGAAATTATGAAAAAACTATTTCTCTTGGCTCTTTTGATAGGTTCTTTAAGCATATCTCTAAATGCTGAAAACAATGATACCACAAAAACAAATTTGAATACTGAAAATAACACTAGTATAAAGGCAAAAAAGAATGCTGAAAATAATGACAGTGTAAAAGCAAAAAGAGCTGAAAAGCAGATTCAAGAGCAGATGAAAAAAGAAGAACAATATGCTAAAGAGCAAACATTTCATCAGGGAAAAAACTACGACCTGTCAGATCTTGAAGTAGATCCAAATTCCCTCTCAGATATCCCTGATATCGAGCCAGATTATGAGTTCGATATGGATGATGTCTATGATTAGCAATCACTCTCATTACCCTTCTCATTCACACTCTTCTCTCGTTACATCTTCCTAAGATCTACCAAGAAAAGAACTACGTAGAGAGAAATAGTTACACCCACAGGGGAACTATTTCTCAAGATAAACGTTACCTCCAACATATACACCCTCCATTAACCAATCTACATTAAAATAAATAAAAAATAAAAGAACCTAAGATGTATAAGAAAATAGCACTGATCACCCTTCTCCTTTTCTCTTTCTCTAACCTTCAAGCAGACTACACACTCAAAGAGGGAAAACGTGTCAAAAGTAAAATAGACCGTATGCCTAAGAACAAAGTAGCAGATATGAGGAACATCCCTCAAGACCCTGCTTTTTATGCAAAGCAGATCAAATCTTTTTCTAAATCTAAACAGAAGAAATTAGACAGTGAATTTAATAAAAAGTACTTTAAACCTTGGAGTTTAACAAAACTTGATATTCCTAAAGTAGACTTTGGTTGGGAAGTGAGATTTGTAACTAAAAAGCCCATATATAAGGTAAAAGGGAAAGTCATACCGTCTTATGTTTACAACAAATGGATAAGAAATGCCCAGATGAATAAGGTTGATAGTAAAAAATATAAAGCTATTACTATCCGGCGTACTAACATAAAAGCACTTCCCACTTCCACTGCATTTTATCGTGATCCTAAACGTGTAGGTGAAGGTTTTCCTTTTGACTATAACCAAAACTCTGCATTACATATCAATGTACCACTTTACATCTCACACTTTTCTAGAGATAAACGATGGGCGTTTGTAAGAGCATCATATGCTTTTGGTTGGGTCAAAATAACTGATCTGGCACTGGTCAACAATGATTTCATCAAAAATTTTAAAAACAACAATTATGCAATGACCATAAAAGATGATCTAAGACTTTATAATGACAAAAACAAACCAACTTCCATAGTCAAACTTGGTGCCCTCTTTCCCATAAGCAAAGATGGGCAAAGTTATTTGATGGCAAAACGTAACTTCAAAGGTCAAGCCCGCATCCATAAAGTAAAAGTGGAAGGTCCAAAACTTATCGCCAAAAAACCTTTGCCTTTTACAGCCCAAAATGTAGCGTTACTTGCAAAAGAGTTTTATGGAGAGCCGTATGGCTGGGGTGGAAGTTATGAGACGCGCGATTGTTCAGCTACTACTAGAGACTTTCTGGGACCTTTTGGTATCTTTCTGCGACGCAACTCAGGCAAACAGGCTAAAGATGGAAAATCTACCACCATTAAAGGGTTAAAAAAGAGAGCTAAAAAGAAGAAGATCATTAAAGAAGCAGAACCATTCCGTTCGCTTCTCCATGTTCCCGGGCACATTGTACTCTATATGGGTCAATACAAAGGAGAACCTGTCATTATGCACACTTACTGGGGTATCCGCAAAAATGATGGGACCAAGCTCATCACTGGTCGTACCATCATCACTACAACTGAGCCAGGTAAAGAACGCTCTGATATAAAAGAGACAAGTAAGCTTATCAATACACTTAAAACGATCGTTAATTTTTAACTTGTAACATGAGAAACCTCCCTTTTACGGACTTTAGGATAAAATCACTTTATGAGAATAAGCATTAAAATGCAATACAGGGAGGCACTAAATGCCGAATCGTACAAAAGAAAAAATTAAAATATTTACAACAACTATCAGTGCCGGGAAATTTAAGGGTAAAACCATAGAGATACCTGCTATTAACACTACTCGAAGTTCTAAAGGCATTCTGAAAGAATCACTTTTCAATACACTGCAGTTTGAGATTATGGATAAAAATTTTGTTGAGGCATTTAGCGGAAGCGGATCCATAGGGCTTGAAGCATTAAGCCGTGGGGCTGGAGAATGCTACTTTATGGAGTATAACAAGACCGCTTTTCGTATACTCGAGTCTAATGTCAAAAAACTTGACCCAAGTCACTGTCATCTTTTTTTCGGAGACAGTTTCGAGAAGTTCTCGCTTGTCTATGAAATGGTTAAGAGATCTCCCAAAAAGACTTACTTCTATTTCGACCCACCCTTCTCTACACGTGACGGCATGGATGAGATATACGACAAGACCATTGCACTCATAGAGAGCATAGAGGCAGAAGTATGCGAGATGGTCATTGTAGAACACATGACAAACCTTGACATGCCCGCAAATATCGGTGCATTGGAGTTTGTGAAACGTAAAAAGTTTGGTCGAAGTACCATGACATATTATAAACCAAAGGCAAAGGAGTAATCACAAAATGGCAAAAAGTAAAACCGAAGATCACATCGCACTGTTTATAGACTGTGATAATATTTCACATAAAGCCATAGAGGGCATTATCAATGAACTTAGTAAGTATGGTATTGTAAATATACGCCAAGCCTATGGTAACTGGACAAAAGATAATCTTAAAAACTGGGAAGATAAGCTTCTGGAGTTTGCCATCAAGCCCATACAACAGTTCGACTACTCACGTAATAAAAATGCGACAGATATACTTATGACCATCGATGCCATCGACCTGCTTCATACCAAAGACATCGATGCTTTTGCCTTTGCAACAAGCGACAGTGACTTTACACCTGTAGTGATGCGCGTACAAGCAGAAGGCATCAAAGTCTATGGCTTTGGAGAAAAGAAAACCCCTAAGCCATTTATGGCTGCGTGTTCACAATTCATCTTTACTGAAAAGCTTATGGGAAATAGCACACAGAGTCATGAAGATAACGATCTTTTACAAGCACCTGTACGTAAATCCGGTAAAGAGATGCGTGGAGACACTTGGTTAGTCAATGTCCTTCGGACAGCTGTAGAACAAACCATGGATGCTGATGGCTGGGCAAACTTAGCAAATATAGGACAATACATCAACAACTCTACCTCATTTTCACCTATAAACTTTGGATACAAGAAACTGAGTAATCTTATAGATGAAATAGACCTTTTTGATGTCTATTTGGATGAAGAGAGTAAGCAAATGAGTATTAGAGATAAGAGGTTGGGGAATTAAAAGAATCTATTTTATCTTCTAAAACCACTTTTTTTAGGTTTTAGAGAAAAAAGATTATACTTCACCAATTTAAATAATAAAAAACTTTATAAAGGCAAATATATGGAAGACAACTATGAACTTCTAATAGTAGGTGGTGGAATATCCGGTTCTGCTTTATTTTACGAAATAAGTCAATATACAGATATAAAAAATATCTGTCTACTTGAAAAATATGATGAAATAGCAACATTAAACTCAAATGGGACAGCAAACTCTCAAACCATACATTGTGGTGATATAGAGACAAACTATACACTTGAAAAAGCTGAAAAAGTTAAGATAACTGCGAAAATGATTGAAAAATATTGTTTACAGTATGGATATGAAAACAAGATAATGTTCAAGCACCAAAAGATGGCTATAGGTATTGGTTATGAAGAGTGTCGTTTTATAGTTAAACGATATGAGGAGTTTAAAGAACTTTATCCTTATTTAGAAGTTTATGATAAAAAAACTTTAGAGGAAATCGAACCATCTTTGATTTTTGATGAAAATGGTAAAGGTAGAGATGAAGAGATAGTAGGAGTAGGAACTGCCAATGAATATACAACTGTAAACTTTAAAGCGCTTAGCAATACTTTTATAGAAAAGGCTAAAGATAATCCAAACATAAAAGCAGATGTATTTTTTAACTCACAAGTTAAAAATATAACAAAAGAAGATGGTCTATTTATTGTAACAACAAAAGACAATAAAACATACAAAGCAAAGATGGTGGTAGTAAATGCAGGTGCTCATAGTTTGTATATTGCACATAAGATGGGGTATGGATTAGATTTTGGGCAACTTCCGGTAGCCGGTAGCTTTTATAAATCAAATAAAATGATTTTAAAAGGTAAAGTCTATATGGTACAAAATCCAAAACTACCCTTCGCAGCACTTCATGGTGATCCTGATCTTCTTTTGGATGAGAATACTAGATTTGGGCCAACTGCATTAGTTCTTCCAAAACTAGAGAGATTTAGAAGTGGGACATATTTAGATTTTTTATCAACTTTAAGACTTGATTTGAACATTATCAAAATATTTAAAGATTTACTAAAAGATAAGAGTATAAGAAATTATATCTTAAGAAACTTCTTATTTGAAGTACCATATTTTGGTAAAAAAGCTTTTATTAAAGATGCTAGAAAGATAGTGCCATCTTTACAAGAATCTGATATAGAGTATGCAGATGGTTTTGGTGGAGTTAGAGCTCAAATCTTAGATAAGAAAAATCAAAAACTTGTACTGGGTGAAGCTTCAATAGATACAAAAGAGGGAATAATATTCAATATGACACCATCTCCTGGGGCTACTTCTTGTCTAGGAAATGCGAAAAGAGATGTGAAACTTATATGTGAATATTTAGGTAAAAACTTTGATGAAAAGAGATTTGTAAATGATTTAGAGGAGACAAACTAATATGAGTAAGAAAAAAATACTTTTTATAACAGATCAGCAGGAATATAGTGAAAATGGAACTATATCTACTTTATTTGACTTATATTTACAAGAATATTTTGAAGTGCATATTGTATATATCACAAAATATAAACATAGTTTCCAAGAAAAAGGTAGACATTATATAGTTCCAATTGATAAAAAAGACAACGTTATAGAATATCTTGAAGCAAAAGATATAGATATATCTACATTCTCTTTTGTGTTTGTTAGAAATAAAAAAGAGGTTTTAAAAAATGTGTTAGATAATAAAAATAGGTTTTCCTATAAGGTAGCATATAGAGTATCTTATCCTAAAAGACACCATAAATTGCATCAGTTAAACTCCTCTTCGCCTATAGGATTTGCAAAGTCAATTATTTATAAAAACAGAATCAAAAAAAGAGACAGATTAGCCAATCAATGTGATCTATTTTTACCACCATCTATTGAAGTGCAGGATAAGTTTTATCCAAATATCCACATAGAAAGCTTTCCGGTATTTATAGGACTTGCCCCAGATATTTTAAATGATCATAAAATAACAGATGATAAAATCAAAAAATTTATCTATGCAGGTTCTATAGATGAGATGAGAGAGTTTCATACTATTTTAGATGCATTAGATTTATTGAAAAATGACAACTGGCAACTAACGATCTCAACAACAGATAAAAATCATATAAATCAACTTATAAAAAAATATCCAAATCTCATCAATAAAGTATCAATAGTAAGTGCAATGTCATTAAAGATATTAAGAGATCAAATAAATGAGCATGATGTTGGAATAGCACTCTTACCTAGAAACGATTTTTACGATACGGTACTTGCAGATAAAGTGATAGATTATTATACTTGTGCGATACCTACTTTGATGACTTCAAATGATAAAAACCATTCTATTTTTAATGAGAATGAAGCTATTTTTTGTGATTTCGAAACCAATAAAATTGCTCAAAAACTAGATGAACTAATAAATATAAGCAATGAAGATTTAAGTGTGATCGGTAACAATGGACAGAATAAACTTTTAAATCTAGAAAGAAACTATAAAATTTTAGCAAAAAATCTAGCCTATAAATTAGAAGAGATTATTGAAAAATAAGTATTGGCATAAAATTAGGAGTGTTAAAAATTTCGTGTCAACCTCTCTTGTTAGATGAAAGGAAAAACACTGTCATCCCGGGTCGAGCCCGAGGATGACAAAATCACTTCTTACCTTTAGGTTCCGGCTCCACAAACTCCCCTTTTACCAACCCCGCTTCATGTAAAAACTGAGATGGTTTATAGTCTACTTTTTTCATCTTGTCATATTTGGCTAAAGAGAGATAGAGCTTGTCTTGGGCTCGTGTGACAGCCACATAGAACAAACGACGCTCTTCTTCTATGCTGCTCATCATCTTTCTGTTTGGGAATCTGCCATCCACAAGATCAACAACATAGACTTCCGGAAACTCTAATCCTTTACTGGCATGAACCGTGAGTAAATTCACACCTTCACCTTCACTGAGTTCTCCACCTCCTAAGACCATGGCATTCACAAAGCGTCTTAACTCTTTGTACTGACGGGAAAGGTCTAGTAAAAGTCTGGCTTTGCGCTGTATACGCTCTTTGGCTTGTTTTTTCTTCTCACTATCCACCTCTCCTGACTTGAGTCTTCCTCTTTGCGTAGAAAGCATCTCTATAATGCCTTCATAGAGTTTGGATGAGATAGCTGTACGGAGTATTTGGGCAGGGTCTTGCACGCCTTTTATCTCATTCATAAAGAGGTAAAACTCTTTAAAGAACTTCACACCATCTTGTATCACTTTTGGATGTTTGAGTAAAGGGTGGCTGTAGATCTCATGTGGTAGATCAAGATGTTTAAATCTCGTAGCAGAGCCTATCTCATGGTCATTATCAAAAAGCCCAAGTTGCACATTTTTGTTAGGATTTAGTTTTGGTAGATCATTTACCTGTGGGTAAAGGACTCCTTGCATAAAATTTCCGTTCCCAAAATGTAAAAAACACTGAAAAAATTCTTTAGAGAGCGCAGAACCTACTCCTGATGCATACTCAAAGATATGGATGAATGCCATCATATCTTTAGGATTGACCAAGAGTGAAAGCAGATCAAGCAAAAATTTAATCTCTTTGGCATCAAAAAAGCTTGTCCCTCCTTTACGCTTACAAGGGATGCCCATCTCGCGCAAACTGGCTTCTATACCATCAGCAGAAGAGTTGTTTCTAAAAATCACAGCAATATTATCGTTAGGTACATGGGTATGCTTGATACTTTGTGCGATGGACTGATACTGCTCAAAAAGATCATTATACATCAGTAATCTAGGAGGATGGGTTTTACCTATACGCCCTACGACCAGTTTTTTCGGGTAAATGCGTTCGTTACGCTCTATTACACGATTGGCAAGGGAGAGTATGGGAGCAATGGAACGGTAATTTATCGAGAGAGTAAACACATTGGCATCGGTATAACGTTTAGAGTATGTGGCAATATTTTCTATGTTTGCACCGTTAAAAGCATAGATACTCTGGTCATAATCCCCTACACAAAAGAGTGAACGGGGTTTGAGTTCATCTATGAGTGCACCTTGCAGGGTATTGGTATCTTGATACTCATCTACAAGTACCTCTTCAAAATGGATAGTATGATGTTCTAAGTGACTTTTCATGCGTAAAAGAAGGTCATTGAACGAAGCAAAGCCATAGTCTATCTTCTCTTGTTCAAATTCTTGGGTAATATCCATATAGGCATCCATAAGTACTTCATGGTCTGGATACTTTTCCAGAAACCATACATCAAAGCCTTCAAGAGAGGCATTTTGGTAGAGACTGTACATTTCATAGAGGTATGTTGCTGAAAAAGGGGCAAGAGGCAGGTTCATCCTCTCAAAGTTTCGTTTTTCATAGATACTTCGGAAGAGTGTTTTTAGTTCAGAGGGCTGCTTCAGTGCAAGATTGGGGTGCAACTCTTTAAGCCATCGGTAACTTACCGCATGAAAGGTACCGGACTCTATTCTAGAAACGACTTTTTTAGGAAAATAACGCTCAAGACGCGCTATCATTTCTCCTGCTGCTTTATTGGTAAAGGTAAGAAGTAAGATCTTAGTGGGGTCTATCCCTTTATGTAACAAGTGGGCGATACGCCCAACTATCGTAGAAGTTTTACCCGTACCCGCAGAGGCGATGATAAGGTTATGTCCTAAAGGTGCAGTAGCAGCACTTAGCTGATCTTCATTGAGTGCGCTGAGGGGCAATTACTTTTGACCGATAATGTAGTATGTATTTTTATTGTCTACTTTTTTAAGTTCTACTTTGTATTTGTCTGCCCAATGACTTACAAGTTCTGTAAATGCTGAAAGATTATCTGCAGAAGGATCTTCGTGACATTTTATTTTTAAATGATCTTCAGAGTTTGACATTGCTATAAAGCCTTTTTCGATTGCCAAAGCATCATTGAAAGAGAGTATATGTTGAGAAAAATGGTCGAAACCATCCGTATTTTCAATGATCTTGTTCATTTTATTCAATTCATGTTCGTTTTTTGGGTAACCCAGTTGTGCTAAAAGTGCTTCAGATGTTAAGTCGAGATGCATAGTTGTCCTAAATAGTGAAATAAGAAGATGATTGTAACAAATTTTTGATTAGGCTTCGACAAGCTCAGCCACCTAATTTATATCATATTTGAGTTTTTGTTCCCTGAGCCTGTCGAAGGGAAAGACTAGAAAAGTGTGTCAGATGGTATTTCAACTCTTGCGATAAGGTCTTTGTAGTGTTCAACATTTTGAAATGCTTTTTCATAACGCCATCGTAAAACAAATTCGATGATCTCATTTTTCAGTACAACATCTAAAGACTCTGCTTTTCCGAAGTATCCTAAAGAGATATTCTTCGCTTTCTTTTTACCATTTTTATCCGCTTCATAGGTAATAGCAATGATCTGTATATATTTACCTTCACGTACTTCACCAAAATCTTCTTCTTTCAAACCGATACCGGAAAGGTTCATTGCTTTATAGACAAAAATATTAGCAAAGTCAGGAGACTTTTCAAATATCTTTAGCTTTTTGTAAAGTGTTTCAACACGTGCTATATTCTCTTCGCGAACTTGCTCAGAACTCACACTTGCTTTATGGATAGTAGCTTTTTCTACAGGTTTTAATGCGGGTATTTTTTTACTTTCAGTTACTTCATCAGAATCAGGTATAGACGGCTCTTCTTTCTGCTCTAATTTCTCTTCCAAACGACTGGTAAGTGCTTTAAGTTTATCTAAACTACTAGACATGGGGATCCCCTTCTCATTATAACTAAAGTCTAGCAACCCGGCTATCTACGTGAGACCCGTGGCTTTCCGTCCCTGCTTCACAACAGGTTTGGCAAATATTAGATAATATAGTACATGATATTAGTTAATAGAGAGATTAAATTATAGTGAATAATATCAATTTTCCTATTATTTAATGTAAAAACCTGTAATTGATTTGGTATTAATGAATATATGATATCGTTTTATCCAAAATTTTATATTTAAAATCTACAACTTTTTAAGAGCTGTCCTTAACCATTCTTTAGATAAAATAAATAAATTTTTTTGAGGACAAAGTAGATGGATTATTTACAGATAAATGGTGGAAACAAACTAAGTGGGAGTGTCACAATAAGTGGAGCAAAAAATGCTGCACTTCCTATTATTGCTGCAACCATATTGAGTGATAAAGAGATCAAACTTACCAATCTACCCAATGTTGTAGATATCCGTACCCTACTTAATCTTCTCACAATGCTTGGTGGAACTGTAGAGCATGACAAAACTGTTGCAAAGATCAACAACGGGACTATCACTTCTACTAAAGCTGTCTATGAGATCGTTTCTCAAATGAGAGCCTCTATCTTGGTACTTGGTCCTCTGCTTGCAAGATTTGGTGAATGTGAAGTAAGTTTGCCTGGTGGCTGTGCTATCGGTCAACGTCCTATTGATCTTCATCTTAAAGCACTTGAAGCCATGGGTGCACATATAGAGATAAAAGGTGGGTACGTACGTGCTGAAGCACCAAATGGACTTCAAGGTGCCAATATCATCTTCGATAAGATCACCGTAGGTGGTACAGAAAATATCGTGATGGCAGCAGCCCTTGCAAAAGGTACGACAACTATCATCAACGCAGCCAAAGAGCCTGAAGTTGTGCAACTTTGTGAAATGATAGCTGATGCCGGTGTAAAGATAGAAGGTATCGGTACAAATGAACTGACTATTGAGGGAACAGACAGAGAACCTCTTAGTTTTAAAACAGTAGAGATCATCCCTGATCGTATTGAAGCGGGAACATACCTCTGTGCCGGAGCCATTACACACTCTTCTATAACCTTGAATAAGATAAATCCTCAGCATATTAGGACATCCACAGATAAACTGGAATCTATGGGGTGTACCTTTGATATAGGTGAAGATAGTATGACGATACATCCTCCAAAAGAGCTTAGACCTGTGAATCTCATTACCATAGAGTACCCCGGTTTCCCTACCGATATGCAAGCACAGTTTATGGCTGTAGCTGCTGTGGCAGAAGGTGAAAGCATCATCGAAGAGCGTCTTTTTGAAAACCGTTTTATGCATGTAAGTGAACTCAACCGTTTAGGTGCAGATATATGGCTCAAGGGCAGTATCGCCGCAGTTAAAGGCGTAGAGAAGCTTTATGGAGCTGATGTTATGGCTACAGATCTCAGAGCAAGTTCAGCACTTGTTCTTGCTGCTTTGGTTGCTGAAGGCACGACAAATGTACGTCGTATCTACCACTTAGACCGTGGATATGATGACTTAGAGGGTAAACTCTCAGCATTGGGTGCAGATATCGCTAGAAAAAAAGAGCAAAGATAGTACTGTGGCAAAAGAGATAGAGAGAAAATTTCTGGTAGATACCTCTAAGCTCCCTACTCTGCCAAAAGGGCATATTATGAAGCAAGGCTATGTTCCTACTCAGGGAATTACAGTACGTGCCAGGATCACTGATGATCAAGCTTTTCTCACACTCAAAGGCAGAGCAACAGGCCTTTCACGATCTGAATTTGAGTACCCTATCCCCGTTGAAGATGCCCAACAGATCCTAAATGAGCTTTGTGCTCATCCTCTCATAGAAAAAAACCGTTATCTCATCCCTCATGGAGATCATACCTGGGAACTGGATATATTTGAAGGTGATAATGAAGGATTGGTAGTTGCAGAGATAGAACTTGGTAGTGAAGATGAAGAATTTGAGCTGCCGATCTGGACGACAGAAGAGGTCTCTTACGATACAAAATATCGCAATGCAAACCTTATAGAACACCCTTTTTGCAGTTGGAATAAAGACTAATCTAAATTAGTCCCTCTTAATACATCTAACACATTGGTTGCATAACACCCTTTAGGCAGAGCAAAACTCAGTTCATAGTGGGCTTTCTCTTCCACATAATTTTTTGTAATTTCAGTCACTTGTATCCATGCGTATCGTCTGGCACCGTTTAAGTTCATCTCTTCTGCAAAGGGAGCTTCTATCAAACCAGCTACACCTTCTGCTCTTTTCGTTTTCTTTCCTGGAAGTAAACCAGCCGGCATGATGTCTTTAGCTTCAAAACGTTTGGCTTCTTCTTCTAAGTTCTCTACATTAAACAAACGCCCATACGGGTAATGCATCATAACATCTCCCTCTACAAGTTTGAAGAAGTTTGGCTGCTCTTTGGTACCTTTGAGCGAACCTTCAGGCAATTTCATTATCTGTTCTGTTTCAGCCTCAGTGAACTTTTCAAGTAAATGGTTTAGCTCCATACGCTTAGAGAGCCATCTGTTAAACAGGTAACTCTGGTACGATCCCATCAAAAACTCTTTGGTCTTTCTGTCACGTATTTTAAGTGTGCCATCTATAAGCTTCTTTCCATCCACCCAATTATTCCCATCAGTTCCAAAACGCTGGTTCCCAAAATAGTTTGGCACACCATTGGCTTTGATCCATTTCAACACAGAATCCAGTTTGTCCTTTTGTACACCAAGTACCTTTTTAAGGCGTATGCTGAAGCGGTTACCCTTTAAATGCCCTACGCGTATCTTGTTGTTATGACGTACGGTATCGAGTATTTTTATCTTATCGTGTGTAAAAGCTTTGAGCTTCTCTTCATGTATAGCCATCACTGAGATGTACTGTATGGTCATCGCATGTTTGTCTTTCAGCCCTGCGTAGCCCATATCTCTACGGCGTATACCTACATGATTTGAAATAGCATCAAGCATCTCCCATGTAGTCATCTCTTTTTTACGTACTTTAAGTACCAGATGTTCACCCTCACCTGTAAATTCATACAGAGGTATCTCTTCGACAGTAAAATCTCTTGGAGAGGAGTTGAAGACAAATTCGTTTTTTACGTTTAGGGGGTAAATTAGGTTCATAATTTTCTTTCTGTTTTATATTTTGCTATTTTAGCTGAAAGGTTATTAAGTTATATATTTAATCAGTTTATGTATACTCCAAAAAATTAAAATATAGTAAGGTTTTCAATTTGAAATTTAGCAATAAAAAGGTCATTTTATTTGACTTAGATGGTACCCTTATCGATAGTGCCCCAGATTTGGCAGTAGCAGTTAACCATATGCTAGAAACTTTAAATCGTGCAACTTTTAGTGAAAACATCATACGTTTTTGGGTTGGTAATGGTGCACAAGTGCTGGTAAGACGTGCTTTATCGGGACAAAGTGAGATAAATGAAGATCTTGACCCCGTACTGTTTGAAAATGCCTTAGAAATTTTCTTGAGCTTTTATGCACAGAATTTAGCTGTAACTACTGTTACTTACCCTAATGTTCCTACTACACTCAACACACTAAAAGAAGCAGGTTACCGTTTGGCTATCGTTACCAACAAGCCATTTGACTTTGTTGCACCCATCTTAAAAGGTTTGAACTTAGATGGACTGTTTGAACTTCACCTAGGTGGTGACAGCCTAAGTCAAAAGAAACCAGACCCTGCACCACTGTTACATGTGTGCGAGCAATTAGATGTTACGGTGGAACAATGTGTGATGGTTGGTGACTCTAAAAATGATATACTTGCAGCAAATGCAGCTAAGATGCAAAGCATTGGCGTGAGTTATGGCTATAATTATGGTGAAGATATTGGTATTTACAACCCTGATGCAGTCTTTGATGATTTTGCCGATATTCTTAAAAATTTTTAACTGAGTATATGATGATAAATGAAAAAGCAAAAATAGCGATCGTTGGTGGTGGTGTAGCAGGATCAAGTATGGCTCTGTACCTAGGTCAGCTTGGGTTAAATGTAACCCTATTTGAAAAAGAGTCAAGTCTCGTGAGTGGACCACCCTTTTGTCATCTTCACGCTGGGGGTAATTTGTACCGTGAAATCTCAGATAAGCAGTGTGTTACCCTACTCAAACAATCTATAGATTTTTTACATTTTTATCCATTTGTAGTTGATTATCGTCCCACAGTGATAGCCCTTCCTACGAGTGACAGTAGCACACCTGATGCGCTACTGCCACGTTTGGCGTTACTAAAAGAAGAATATGAGGCACTCATTACAGCTGACCCAAACAATAAAGTCTTAGGTGAAAGTACTGACTATTATAAACTGTATAGCAGAGAAGAGATAGATGTTCTTAAACAACAATCTGTCGTCTCAAAGCCAAAAACCTGCGATGAGTGGATGATACCAGTGGCCAAAAACATTGATCTGGACAAAGTACAGTTTCCGCTCATTATGGTACAGGAGTATGGACTCAACCTATTTCGTTTGGCAGCAGGTGCCTCACTGGCTCTTGAGCAAATAGAAAGTGTCACCCTGCGGACAAAAACCATTGTTAGTAATATACAAGAAGAATGTAACTCTAATGGTTGGAATGTCACCTACATAAATAATGATAAAACAGATCAAGAGCATTTTGATTATCTTATCAATGCTGCTGGGTTTAGAACTGGAAAGATCGATGATCTTCTTGGTGCTCCGTGTAAAGCAATGGTGGAGTTTAAAGCAGCCTATGTAAGTAAATGGGAAGGGTATGACAATACACTCTTTCCTGAGATCATCTTTCATGGCGAGCGTGGTACACCACAAGGCATGGGACAGTTTACCCCTTACCCAGGTGGCTATTTTCAGCTTCATGGCATGACAAAAGAGATTACCCTCTATGAAGATGGGTTAGTTTCAAATACAGCATTGAGTTGTCAACCACAACTGGGTCAAAACTTCATCGAGAAAATCGAAAAATCATGGACTAAAGAAGAGACAGATCAACGCACAAAAAGTGCTATTAAGCACCTGTCCCGGTTCATCCCTGACTTTTCCCATGCAGAGGTAGGATCAAAACCACTCTTTGGCGCGCAGCAAATCCCTGGTGATGACCCTACCTTACGTGTGGCAGAGGTCTCTTTCCCTGCCAAACGTTATGCCAGATGTGAGATAGTGAAAGTCTCTTCGGTCATAGATATGATAGATGCTATCATTAAACAATTCATTGAACTAGGCTACCTTGATAGCTCGGTTCAGGGGAAAAGAGATTTTACCTATTTGGAAAGCTTGACAGAAACGGACATTACTCACTATGCCCAGTTACTTTGTAAAGAACGAGAGTATCCTATTTCGCTGGGGAATAGAAATGTTTCAAACAAGCATTAAATCATAAGAACAATGATCCTATATCGTAGGCATTCCTGCCCACGCTACAGGGTTATTGGAAGTGGTGACTTTTACACTTAAATCGCCTATCATTTTTAGCCACTTTTGCAAATACAGTTAAAGGAATATTTAGCTCTTTGGCTATCTCTTTTAACTGCCCTAACTCTTCAGGATCAAATCCAACAAGCATTTCAAATTCTTCCCCGCTAAAGCCTATATCATCGTTAATAGTTTTTAATATATCAAATCCATATTTATTAATATCTAATAGCTTGTTTGTGTCGCAGTAGAGTCCATCAGAGATATCCATACCAACACGTAAAAATGGCCTGGCTTTGGCTATAAATTCCGCTCTTAAGGTAGGCTCGAGAAATCGTGAACTGTCACTAATTTTCTCTCCTCTGAAAAGGGCATCCAAGTCTCGTTTACTCTCTCCTAAAATACCGGTAAATGCAAGTAAATCCCCGAACTTTAGTCCTCTACGTAAAAGAGGATCATCACTCTTGGAAATGATCGTAATGGAGAGATGTAATTTATCTCCTCCTACTGTGTCTCCTCCGATGATCTCACAACCATATTCACGTGCTGTTGATTCTAAACTTTGGGTAAGTTCATCTATTTCAGCATTTGAGATATCTTTAGGTAAAGAGACCGTTACAAGGGCAAACTCTGGTTTTGCATTCATTGCTATAGCATCTGAGAGGTTGATAAGCATCGCTTTTCGCCCTATCTGTGCCATACTCATCCACTCACGCTTGAAATGCACATCTTCAAAGAAAGCATCCATGCTATAGAGGGTATCACCTACTACTGCTGCATCATCTCCAATATACTTAGAACTTAGTTTGTTTATAAGGTAGTGTTCTTTGTCTATTTTCTTCATTGGCGAAATTGTAACATATTTAATTGAACCCTCTAAATAACCTAGGCACTTGAAATTTTTTACATGATTTTTTATATCTCTTGCACTAGCAGGATATTTCTTGTATACTATATAAAATAACTAGAGAGGCATCATGATCCATGAGTAAATAGTTATATCCAAGAAACTAGATTTTCAAACAAGATTTTGATTTTTGAATATGTCTATTTATTTATGGGCACCTCTAAAAACCCTAGTCACTCATAATGGGCTTTGCAAATGTAAGATTTTGCAAGAGGCTTTCAAGTCCTAGCCAAAGCTAAGACGAAGTAAGTATCTTGTGAAAGATTGCGTTTGCAAAGCCCACCCTGTGGGCAGCGCTAGCTTTTGCCTATGCGTCGTTACTCTTTTTTGACTTAGCTACGGCTAGGACTTCAAAAGAGTGCCTAGCCTAGACAAAAGCTAGAGATGTTATGAGTAACTAGGGTTTTTAGAGGTACCCTTATTTAAATGACAAATTTAATTTGGGAGGTCTCTAATGAAGAGATTGGTTTTGGGAACAACTATGGCTGCAATGGTATTTGGATTTAACGGGTGTACTGGTTTAAATTATTTAGATGGTAATAAACTTGATAAATCTTTTGAAGAATATAAAACGTATAACACTTATAAGGCGATGGCAGTTGCTATGGATAATGATGGCAGATATTCAATGGGGTATTCATCTGATTATTCATCGCAGGATCAAGCAAATAAAAGAGCGATAAAACAATGTATTGATGCTAATAATAGGTCAGAATATAAAGTCAAAGCTGAATGTAAAATATATGCAATTGGTAATGATCTTGTTGATGATTGAAATTAAAGGTCAGGATATTATAAATCATGCTGAGTGCTGAACGTGCTCACTTGACATTTGCTGGTTACCAACATACTATAGGGCCAGCAAATATCAAAAACCACACACTAAGAGAGCTTCTAGAAAACTATTAACCTGTGTTTTGCTTATAATTCTTATTTCCTTGGCAAAATCGTAACATACATAACCCTATTTACCACTACTGAGACCAAGATTATCAAACCAATATCAAACGTTAGCTATAATCATCACAATAACGCTCAAGGAATATATATGCAACCCATACTAGAACTAAAAGCATTCTTTTTTAATGCTCAGACAGACTACCTCCCTTACTATAAACAATTTAGCATTGAATTGGCAGAAGATATGAAGGCTAAAGATCTCTTAGCTTTAATACAAGGGCAAAATGAGAACTTTACATACCCTGAAGAAAACCTTGTATTTAAGATCAATGACTTAGTGGTTGATGGTGATCAGAGTATGAGTGAAGTTGTAGAAAGGTTAGGTACTTCATTGCAAATAGACTCCGTAAACAATTACCGTTCAAGCAATGGACTCATAATCAATGACAGTGACTTTATGCAAAGTTATGAGATCTTAGCACCTTTTGCTTCTGATGAGGACTTAGAGTACTATAAAACACTCTATGCATTACACTATGCATCAGAGACTGAGAACTTTGACCGTACCTACATCGGTGATGCTATACTTGTTTTAGCACACAAGCTTATTAGTGAAGGTTCTGAACAAAAAGAAGAGATACTTGAAGCTATCACCTCTCCTTACAGTAGTCTACTTGACTGTGAATATGAAAATAATCTGTTTAATGCTCAAGATCATACAGCAGCCATTGATGAACTTAAAATAATGGTTAAACCTGCCCAAGCAGACACACCTTCTTTTATGGATACGCTTGCTGCTCGCTTTACTAAGAAAAAAGATGCTTTACTTAAAAAAGAAGAAGTAGCAGCTGTAACCCTCGAAGGTAAACAGATCGCTTATTATGCAGGTGCAGTCACTGGAAACACAGAGAGTATAAATGAGAAGATCATTCAAGCAGATTCAAAAGTAGTGGCATTTTCAAGAGCAAACAAACTTTCGGGTCTTTCACTTCTTGAAGATAATGCACAATTAGCCTACACCAAAGCGGCAACTACTTTACTCGATGCTTTAGACTCCGGTGCTCAAGTACTTATAGTAGAAGAACAAGAGCTCTATGATATGTTTAAAAATAATTTTGAAAATATAGAAAAAACTATCGGTAGAGATATAGACTTAGCGCTTATTTCTGCTGAAGATTTTCTTGCACAAACTACTTCTGTAGAAGCGTAAAATATCATTTCATCCTCTGGCTTTACCAGAGGATTGAATAGCATCATAGTTAATCTATTCAAATAATTCTTATTATTAACCTATATAACTCTATTGAACAAGCTATGAAAAAGTGTAACAACTCCCATTTCTCTCCCCAATTCATCTTACCTTTATAACGAAAATTAATGCATAAATAGATATAATTAATGTAAATTGCAATAAAGGACATAGCTATTATGAATACGAATCCAGATGTTAAAATCTACGAATACGACGCTGTAATCGTTGGTGCTGGTTTGGCTGGTTTGGCAGCAGCCAAAGAGCTGACAGAAGCAGGAAAACGAACAGCGATCATTACAAAACTTCACCCACTAAGATCTCACTCAGGAGCAGCACAAGGTGGTATTAATGCGGCACTTGGAAAAGATGACTCTACAGAACTTCATGAATTTGATACAGTAAAAGGTTCTGACTACCTGGCAGATCAGGATTGTGTTGAGCTTATGTGTACTAAAGCACCGGAAACTATCCGTTGGGCAGAGAGAATGGGAGCTGTGTTCTCAAGAGATGAAGAAGGTGACATTGCTATTAGACCTTTTGGTGGGCAGTCTAAACCTAGAGCATGTTATGCAAAAGACAGAACAGGTCTTGCAGTACTTCAAGCTATTTATGAGCAGGCACACAGAGCAGGTATCGAAGTATTTGATGAGTGGTATGCAGCTGACCTTCTTTATGAAGATGGAAAAGTATCTGGTGTTGCAGCGTATGACATCCGTAACTCTAAACCGGCTATCTTTAATGCAAAAGTAACGATGTTCGCTACAGGTGGACATGGTAGAGCATATAGATTTAACTCAAATGCACATGCGAATACCGGTGATTCACTCTCTATCGTAGCACGTCATGGTCTTCCACTTGAAGATATGGAGTTTGTACAGTTCCATCCAAGTGGTCTTGGTGGTTCAGGTGTACTTATCTCTGAAGCAGCACGTGGTGAAGGTGGTCGTCTCTTTAACTC
>Ga0209013_10000475_pt1 | contig 35581 bp, 28 predicted proteins | sample Cruoilmetagenom2_FD_187291 | JGI IMG/M metagenome (GOLD analysis project Ga0209013, IMG submission 187291) | Oil polluted marine microbial communities from Coal Oil Point, Santa Barbara, California, USA - Sample 2 (SPAdes) (version 2) | ecosystem: Environmental > Aquatic > Marine > Oil seeps ...
CCGCTTTTTTACGAAGATATTCGGTCAATTGATTTAGTTTATTGGCATCTTCATTGTTGTCAATAATAGTTAAAGTTTCTTTTAACCTATCGATATCTTCAAATTTTTGTTTCTTTTCTGCTTCTGTTTTTTCAGGGTTATCCAAAATGGTTCTTACAAGTTCACCACCAACCAGCAATTCCAATGATTTTAACAGATTAACTGCAATCTCTTGCTTTTTGGATAAAGCCAATTGCATACCTAAACCAAACTCAGCATTATCTTCAAATAGTGAATTTGCCCATGCCGGACCTCTTCCAAACTCATTGGTCTTGTATGGCGTTGTTGGCAGATTTCCACCGTAAATAGAGGAACAGCCGGTGGCGTTAGCAATCATGATACTATCACCGTACAATTGAGTTAGCAGTTTAATATATGGTGTTTCACCACATCCAGAACACGCTCCGGAGAATTCAAATAAAGGATCCAGGAATTGCGCTCCTTTGACGTTAGTAATTGTTAATTCTGTTCTGTCATAATTAGGTAGCTCAACAAAGTAGTCCCAGTTTTTATTCTCAACAACATCATGATCTAATTTTTTATGCATGTTGATGGCTTTGAAATTCTCGATTTCCTTGCTTTCTGCCGGACAAACAGCTACACATAGATCACATCCGGTACAGTCCTCCGGTGATACCTGCAATACGTAGGCATCATTTTTATCAAACGGACGACCTTTGGCTCCAACAGATTTTAAAGTTAACGGTGCTTGATATAATTCATCTTTGCCCACAACTTTGGCTCTGATGGCTGCATGTGGACAAATAGCCACACATTTATTACATTGAGTACACAGATCTACATCATCCCAGATTGGAATAGTATCAGCAATACCACTTTTTTCATATTGTGTGGTTCCTGTTGGGAAAGTACCATCAACAGGGAACGCACTTACAGGTAGTTCATCACCTTTACCGGATAAAATAACCTCTAACACCTCTTTAACAAAACCGTCAGGTGCATTTGTCATAGCTGGTAAAAATTTCTTATCAGAAGTAATTTCATTAGAATAAGAAACCTGTTCTAAATTTGCCAGGGAGGTATCTACTGCATTAAAGTTCATTTGCACTACCTTTTCCCCTTTGTGAGAGTAAGATTTTACAATAGCATCTTTAATTTTTTGAATGGCCTCATCTTTTGGTAAGATACCTGAAATGGCAAAGAAACATGTTTGTAAAACAGTATTGGTACGTTTTCCTAAATTAGCCTCTTGCGCTACTTTAGTAGCATCTATAATATAAAACTTAGCTTCTTTCTTAATAATCCCCTTTTGCATTTTCTTAGGCAATTTATTCCAAATTTCATCTTTCGAATAAGGAGAGTTCAATAAGAAAGTTCCACCTTGTTTTAGATCGGCAATCATATTGTATTTTTCAATAAAATTGAACTGATGACTGGCAATAAAATCAGCTTTATCAATTAGATAAGTTGAATAGATCGGTTCTGGTCCGAAACGCAAGTGTGAAATAGTTTGTGCACCCGCCTTTTTTGAGTCATAAACAAAGTATCCTTGTACGAAATTATCAGTGGTTTGACCTATAATTTTAACGGAGTTCTTGTTGGCACCAACTGTACCATCGGAACCTAATCCATAAAACATGCAATTAATGGTAGAACGTTTTACTTTGAATGCCTCATCAATATCCAAGCTAGTATGTGTAACATCGTCATTAATACCTACCGTAAAATGATTTTTAGGTTTATCTTTTAATAATTCATCATAAACACCTTTTACCATTTTTGGCGTAAATTCTTTGGATGATAATCCATAACGTCCACCTACAATCGTTGGCATTTCACCACCACGCTCCATAAATGTACCTAATACATCTAAATATAAAGGTTCACCCAAAGAACCAGGTTCTTTTGTTCTATCTAATACTGCTATTTTCTTAACCGTTTTTGGTAATTTATCTAAGAAATGTTTAGCTGAGAATGGTCGATACAAGCGTACAAATAAAGCACCTACTTTTTCGCCTTTTGCTACCATACTTTCCATAGTTTCTCTCACTGCACCTTCTCCAGAGCCCATAATAATACTTACTCTTTCGGCTTCCGGATGACCTATATAATAGAATAAACTATATCTACGTCCGGTAAGTTCATAAAAATCATCCATCACCTCCTGAACAATATCAGGAGTCTTTGTATAAAAATCATTAGCCGCTTCCCGTGCCTGGAAGAAAACATCAGGATTCTGTGATGTACCTCTAATTACAGGACTATCAGGATCTAATGAATTTTTTTTGAGCCACATAATTTTATCTTCTGGCATCATTTTTTTGATTATATCATCCGTGATCATATCAATCTTAGCTATTTCATGAGATGTTCTGAACCCATCAAAAATATTTAAGAATGGTATTCTGGAATGCAATGTAGCTACCTGAGATATCAAAGCAAAGTCATGAGCTTCTTGAACAGATCCTCCAAAGAGCATGGCAAAACCGGTTTGACGTGTTGCCATTACATCACTATGGTCACCAAAAATAGACAAGGCGTGTGTGGCAACAGTTCTTGCAGCTACATGAATTACAGAAGGAAGTAGTTCTCCTGCTATTTTATACATATTAGGTATCATTAGTAATAATCCCTGAGATGCTGTAAAGGTCGTTGTTAGGGCTCCTGCTTGTAAAGATCCATGAACAGCACCGGCCGCACCACCTTCACTTTGCATTTCAACTATTCGAGGAATGTTGTCCCAAATGTTTGTTTCTTCTTTTGCACTATATTCATCAACATGTTCACCCATTGGCGATGCCGGGGTGATAGGATAAATGGCACATACTTCATTAGTTTTATGAGCAATGCGAGCTACCGCTTCATTGCCATCACAAATTAATTTTGGAAATTTTTTCTTCATAATGATGATTATTATAATAATAATGTATTATCAGTTATTTTCAGTTTTGAGGGGTAAAGATATTGTGAATGAACTTTTTAAATTATGATTTATGTCAGGTTGTAACAAATATGGCAAAATGAAGAGGTAATATTAATAGGAGAATGTATTCAAGAATACTTCTTGGTGGATTCATGTTATGATAAGTAGATTAGTTTTTCTATTGAGAGATAGGTTTGGTTGAGTCCATAAAAAAAAGCATTTAAAATTTATATTAAATTTTAAATGCTTTTTGAATAAACAAATAATAATTATCTATTCGTCATGCAACCATGCTTTTTTTGCTAATAGCTCATCTTCGCTTTCAACGTTATTCTCATCCAGAACACAACAATCTACCGGACATACAGAAGCACACTGAGGTTCGTCATGAAAACCTTTACATTCTGTACATTTATCAGGTACAATGAAATAGAACTCGTCAGAAACAGGCTCGTTTTCTTCATCAGCGTCAATTTCTCTGCCATCAGGTGTAGTTACACTACCACTTAAAGCTGTTTCATCTGAATAAGTCCATTCTTCATCAGGTTCATATATTGCGTTGTTCGGACATTCCGAAATACATGCGTCACAATTTATACATTCATCTGTAATAATAATAGCCATAATATATATTTTTTAGTTGTAAATTTACCCGTCAAAATTAAATTTTTAATGAAAAAAAAATAGTGACAAAAATCATGTATTGAATATAAAATCAATTCTATTTTTGAAACTAAATTTTAATAGGTTTTAATTATTTTATAAATTTAAAAAAAAATTATCAATTTACGAGTATGATAACGGATAAAACAAAAATGAAATCGAATTCTACAGAAGAGGTAAGTGCTGTAGTAATTAGATTTGTAGGTGATTCAGGTGATGGAATGCAGCTGACGGGTACACAGTTTACCGACACTTCTGCAATGTTTGGAAATGACATTGCTACTTTTCCTAACTATCCTTCTGAAATCAGAGCTCCTCAAGGAAGTTTATATGGGGTATCTGGGTTTCAGGTACATATAGGTAGTATAGAAATAAGCACTCCAGGGGATGACTTAGACTTGCTGGTGGCTATGAATCCAGCGGGATTAAAAACGAATTTATCGGCTGTAAAAGCTGGACATACCATTATAGTAGATACAGATTCTTTCACTAAGAAAAACTTGCAAAAAGCGGAATACGAAACCAACCCATTAGAGGATGGGTCTTTAGATAATTATAGAATTATTGAAGTTTCGATGACTTCTTTAACTAAGGAATCGATTAAGGATTTGGGTCTTGATAATAAAAGTGTGACGCGAAGTAAGAACATGTTTGCTTTGGGAATGGTTTATTGGATGTACGATAGAGATATGAATCATACACTTAATTTTTTCGCACAAAAATTTAAGTACAAACCATTGATTGCAGAGGCGAATGGAAAAGTTTTAAAGGCTGGGTTTTTCTTTGCTGAAACTTTAGAATTAATTCCTAATTCGTATACTATAGCACCTTCATCAATGCCAAAAGGTACTTATAGAATTGTTAACGGAAATACCGCAACTGCATGGGGCTTTTTAGCTGCTGCTGAAAAATCAGGATTAGAGTTATTTTTGGGGTCTTATCCAATTACTCCCGCTACCGATATTTTACATGAATTGGTTAAACATAAACATTTTGGGGTAAAAGCCTTTCAAGCAGAAGATGAAATTGCTGGAGTTACATCGGCAATAGGGGCTTCATTTGCGGGTGACCTGGCTATTACAACAACTTCAGGTCCTGGTTTAGCTTTAAAAGGGGAGGCGATAGGATTGGCTATGATGACAGAACTTCCACTTGTAATAGTAAATGTGCAGCGTGGAGGTCCTTCAACTGGATTACCAACGAAAACAGAACAATCTGATCTATTGCAAGCTATGTATGGAAGAAATGGTGAAAGTCCAGTGATAGTAATTGCAGCTAGTACGCCTGAAAATTGTTTTGATTTTGCTTATATAGCATCAAAATTAGCATTAGAACATATGACTCCTGTTATTTTATTAACAGATGGTTATATTGCAAATGGATCAGAACCCTGGAAAATTAAATCTATTAACGATATGCCGAGTATAAAAACTCGTATAATCGATAAATCTTCAGATTCGTGGCATCCATATGATAGAGATAACAAAACATTAGCTCGTAATTGGGCCATCCCGGGAACTCCTGGTCTAGAACATCGTGTTGGAGGATTAGAAAAAGATAAAACAACTGGAAATGTTTCTTACATGCCTGATAATCATGAATATATGACCAATGTGCGAGCTGAAAAAGTGAAGCGCGTGGAGAATTATATCCCTGATCTAAAAGTTGAATATGCAGAGGAAGGTGATCTATTAGTTGTTGGATGGGGAGGTACCTATGGAAGTTTACATTCTGCTGTTGGAAAGTTAAATGCAGCAGGACTTAAAGTAGGCCATGCCCATTTTAATTATATAAACCCTATGCCTAAAAACACGTCCCAGGTATTTTCAAAATTCAAGAGAATTATTGTCTGTGAATTGAATAAAGGACAATTGGCGTTTGTATTAAAAGGGAAATACAATCAATTTGAGTTTGAACAATATAATAAGATGTTAGGGTTACCATTTTCAGTAACTAATATGGTAGCTAAATTTAAAGATATTTTAAAAGAAGATTAAGATGGAAGATACAATAGAAAAAAAATATACGTTCAAAGATTTCACTAGTGATCAAGAAGTCAGATGGTGTCCGGGTTGTGATGACTACGTTATTCTAAGAGCGATGCAAAAGGCACTTCCTGAAATGGGAGTGAAAAGAGAAGATGTAGTGTTTATTTCCGGCATCGGATGTTCTTCACGATTTCCTTATTATATAGATTCTTACGGCATGCACGGCATTCACGGAAGGGCAGCTGCAATTTCCAGTGGTGTGAAATTGGCCAACCCGGATTTAAGTGTTTGGATGATTACTGGTGATGGAGATAGTTTGGCTATTGGAGGGAATCATTTTATACATGTGCTTCGTCGTAATTTAGATTTAAATATCGTTTTGTTTAACAATGAGATATATGGTCTTACCAAAGGACAATTTTCACCTACTTCGCTAATAGGTCAAAAAACAAAATCATCTCCTTTTGGTAATACACAGCCACCTTTTCAACCGGGTGAATTAGCACTTGGTGCGGATGCCCGTTTTTTTGCTAGACTAGGGGGGAATACACCAAAAGAAATGACAAAATTATTTATCGAGGCTCAGAAGTTTAAAGGCACTTCATTGATCGAAATTCTACAAAACTGTGTTATTTTTAATGATGGTTGTTTCACGCAGTACACTGATAAGGCGGTTAGAGAAGATAAACAAATGTATTTAGAGCATGGTAAGCCAATGATATTTGGAAAAGAGAGAGATAAAGGAATTGTATTAAATGGCTTAAAGTTGGAAGTTGTAAATATAGGTAAAAATGGAATTACCGAAGAAGATATTTTGATACACGACGCCAAATGTGAAGATTCAACTTTGCATTATATGTTAGTAAAGTTACAATACCCTTTAGCAACTGGAATTATTAGATCTTATGAAGATGCAACTTTTGAGGAAAGAGAACAGCTCTTAACCGCAGAAGTAAGGAAAAATTCACAATTTTCCAAGGTTGATGAATTGTTTTTCTCTGGAGAAACCTATGAGGTTAATTAGCATAAAAAAAATATTAAAAGGATGATTATTATCATCCTTTTTAATTATAAATAGAAATATTTTTGACAAAAATTTAAATAATTATGGGTTTCGAAGCGATTCTGGTTTTTTTTATTGCAGGTGTTATTCTTGTTGTTGGCGCAAATGCTCTATCAGGATTAATTTCTCATAAATCTGATAATCCTCAAAAGAGGGAGCCTTACGAATGTGGTATAGAAACTCAAGGCCCCACCTGGGTACAATTTAAAGTAGGATATTATTTATTCGCAATATTATTTTTAATATTTGACGTTGAAGTTGCCTTTTTGGTACCTTGGGCCGTCGTTTTTAAAGATATAGGCACAGTTGCTTTGGTTGAAATTTTGGTATTTTTATTTATTTTAGGATTAGGCCTGTTATATGCCTGGAAAAAAAGAGCCTTACGATGGGAGTAGAAGATAAACAAAGATTTATAAAACAAACAGAGCCAGAGGGTTTTAAGGAAGTGATCCCTGATTCATTCCCTGGCAAGGTAATACCTGGAGGTAACGGAGCAAATATTATAATCTCGTCACTGGATAAAGTGATCAATTGGGGAAGATCCAATTCCTTATGGCCTTTGTATTTCGGTACTAGCTGTTGTGCCATCGAGATGATGCAAACAGGAGCTCCTAAACATGATTTCTCAAGGTTTGGTTTTGAAGTTGCCCGTCCATCTGCACGTCAGGCAGATCTAATTATTATTGCAGGAACTATTGTAAATAAAATGGCACCCGTATTGAGAAGATTATACGATCAAATGGCGGAGCCTAAATATGTTATTGCCATGGGTGCATGTGCCATTTCAGGAGGACCATTCTATTATAATTCTTATTCTGTGGTGAAAGGGGCAGACCATGTTATTCCAGTAGATGTTTACGTGCCTGGATGTCCTCCAAGACCTGAAGCTTTACTAGAAGGAATGATCATGTTACAAGAAAAAATACGAACTGAGATTATGAGTAAAAAAATAAATCCAATTGATGGGTTTGATGAAGGTAATATTTAATTGAAATGACGAATAAGGAGATACAAAATATAGTAAGCACTTGGAGTGACAAGTTAGAGTTTTCGGAAGAAGAGTCAGAGTTCTTAAATGTGATCGTTCCCCAAGAGGAAGTTCACAGTATTTGCAGTCAGTTAAAAGCTCATGCCGATTTAAAATTTGATTATTTATTTTGTGTTACAGGCATGGACTGGGGAAAAGAATTAGGTGTAATATATCATTTAGAATCTACTACTTTTCGTCACAATATTGTAGTTAAAGTCAAAACAGAAGATCGTGAAAACCCATCTTGGGATTCTGTTTCAGATATCTGGTACACAGCCGAATATCATGAAATGGAAGTGTACGACTTTTTCGGAATAAAATTTAATAATCATCCTAATTTAAAGCGCTTATTTTTACCACCGGAGTGGCAGGGATTTCCGTTGAGAAAAGATTATGTTGATGAAGAAAATATGATTATCAAATAATTTTGAATCACTATGGAATCCACCGTAAAAAGTAATTTAAAAACCGAGGAATATTTTATAAATATGGGTCCTCAGCACCCAGCAACTCACGGTGTTTTACGTCTTATTCTTACTATTGATGGAGAGATCATAAAAAATGTTGAGCCTGACTTGGGTTATATTCATCGATCTATCGAAAAAATGTGTGAAAGAGATAGCTATCAGCAAATAGTTCATCTTACTGATAGAATGGATTATTTGTCTTCCCACATCAATAATGAAGCAGTTTGCTTGGTTGTTGAGAAGGCATTGGAGATAGAAGTGAGCGACAGGGTAAAAGTTATTCGAACTATAATTGCTGAGCTTACTCGTTTAGCATCTCATCAGCTATGGTGGGGTGTATTGGGTATGGATATTGGAGCTTTAACAACCTATTTCTACGCTTTTAGAGATCGTGAGATGATCAACGATATTTTCGAGGAAACCTGTGGAGCAAGACTGACTATGAATTACAATCTGCCTGGTGGGTTGATGTTCGATATTCATCCAAACTTTGTAAAGCGAACGAAAGAATTTATCGCTCATTTTAAGACTAAGATACCAGAATACGACAAATTGTTATCCGGCAATGTGATTTTTCAAAAAAGAACAAAAGGAATTGGCATTTTGAGCCAAGAGGATGCAATATCTTTTGGTGCCACAGGACCGGTAGCTAGAGGCTCAGGTGTTTCAAGTGATATAAGAAAAATACATACTTATAGCGCTTATGATAAAGTGAATTTTAACGAAGCTCTGTCTACAGAAGGTGATTGTTTCGCGAGATATAGTGTACGAATCCAGGAAATGTGGGAATCATTATCTATCATAGAACAATTAATTGATAACATACCAGAAGGAGATATTCAAACACCAACTAAGGCAGTGATTAAATTGCCAAAAGGAGAGTACTATCAACGTGTTGAAACGGCAAGGGGCGAATTAGGAGTTTACGTAAATAGTACAGGTACAAAAAACCCATATAGAGTTAAATTTAGATCACCGGGATTATCCAACCTTTCGGTTATAAATTCATTGGCAAAAGGTTCAAAAATAGGAGATTTGGTGGCAATTATGTCAACAATAGACATTGTGGTTCCAGATATAGATAGATAAAAAAAGTAAAAATGAGTATACCATTAAGCATCACAAAAACGATTCATGATTGGCTATTTTCAATAATGCCTGAAAGTGCTGCGAGCATTACTGAAATGGTTTTAATAGCAACGGCGTATTTAATTTTATTTGCTGTTGCAGGACTGTATTTGGTGTATTTAGAAAGGAAAGTTGCCGCTTGGTTCCAATTGAGATTAGGACCAAACAGAGTAGGACCCTTAGGATTATTCCAAACTATGGCAGACGCCTTAAAATTGGTCTCGAAAGAATTAACAAGCACAGATAGAATTGATAAGTTACTTTACAATTTAGCACCTTATTTTGTTATTATAACTTCGTTAACAGCTCTAGCAGTTTTTCCTTTTTCTAAACAATTTCAGGCCTTTGATATTAATATAGGTATGTTTTTCTTGATAGCCGTTTCATCTATTGGTGTAATTGGTATTTTATTGGGAGGCTGGTCGAGCAATAATAAGTATGCTTTGATAGGAGCTATGAGAAGTGGGGTTCAAACAATAAGTTATGAGTTGTCCGTTGGATTATCCATATTAACAATGGTGTTATTGACCGGATCGCTCCAATTATCAGAAATTATAGAAATACAAAGAACAGGAGGGTGGCTTATTTTACAAGGCCATGTTCCGGCTATAATTGCCTTTATGATCTTTATGATAGCAGGAACAGCAGAAACCAATAGAGCACCCTTTGATTTAGTGGAAGCAGAATCTGAATTGGGAGCAGGATTTCACACAGAATATTCAGGGATGAAATTTGCCTATTTCTTTTTGGCAGAGTTTATCAACATGCTAATTATCGCCTCCATTGCGGTTGTTTTATTTTTTGGTGGTTGGCTGTCTCCTTTTGGTATTACGGAAGGGATAACCTGGTTTCCTGAAGTTTTATGGTTTTTTATTAAAGTACTGATAATTATATTATTAATGATGTGGTTTCGTTGGACTTTTCCGCGATTAAGAGTGGATCAACTGTTGACTCTTGAATGGAAATATTTGTTGCCAATTAATTTGGTGAACATCGTTTTTATGGCAATTATTATTTGGTTGAATTGGACAATTTAAAAATAGAAGAAAGAAAATAATGAGTTATTTTTCAGATATATATAACGGAATTAAGACCTTGCTCACAGGTATGAGTGTAACAGGTCATTATTTTGTTCGAGCTCGGAAAGGTGCTATTACACAACAGTATCCTGACAATAGAGATACATTAAAGATGTTCGACCGATTTAGAGGCGAAGTTATTATGCCACATGATGAAGTCAATGAACATCGTTGTACCGGTTGTCAAAAATGTGAAATAGCTTGCCCAAATGGAAGCATCGAAATAATTTGGGATAGAGGAATTGATGAAGTTACAGGTAAAAAAAAGAAAAAAATAGACAAACATATTTATCATTTAGCCATGTGTACCATGTGTGGCTTATGTATAGAAGCATGTCCTACAGATGCAATTGTTTGGGCCCAGAACTACGAAAATTCGGTTTATGACAGGACTCAATTAACAAAGGTTCTAAATCAGCCGGGGTCTAAAGTAAAAGCCGGTATAGAAGATTAATAAAATGGAAAGAATCATATTTTACATAATAGCAGTTATAATGGTATTTTTTGCCATAAAAGCTGTATCGAGCAGAAAGATGTTACGAGCGGTAATTTATTTACTTTTTGTACTAATAGGTATATCTGGAATCTATTTCTTAGTAGATTATACTTTTATGGCTGCGGTGCAACTAGCGGTCTATGCAGGAGGTGTAATTGTCCTAATTATCTTTTCAGTTCTTTTAGTGCATCATATAGAGTTGAGGCTGGAACTTAGCTCGTTAAGTCAGAGAATAGTATCCGGGATTTTAAGTTTGGTCGGTATCGGTTTAACCTTGTTTGCCATTTATACTTACGAATTTAGTCCTGTAGAAAATTACAATTCCATTGAAGTTGCTCAGATAGGGAACTTATTGTTAAGCTATCAAGAGGGAGGATTTATTTTACCTTTTGAAGTGATAAGTGTTTTACTGGTGGCTGTAATGATTGGAGCTATTGTGATTGCAAAAGGAAAGAAATTAGAACGATAATTGAATAGATCAAAAATAAAGTAAAATGATAAACGGAATTAGCATTTATGAGATTTTAACCTTAACTACCATCATATTTTTTATTGGGGTATATGGGTTTCTAACTCGTAAAAATTTAATAACGATGTTATTGTCAATAGAGTTAATTTTAAATGCTTCAGCTATTAATTTTGTAGTAATTAACACCTATTTGTTCCCGGAAAATTTACAAGGTGTTATTTTCTCCATATTTGTTGTAGCAGTTGCTGCTGCCGAAACTGCATTAGCGGTTGCAATTATAATTAATTTGTACAAGTTGGTGGCTTCTGTCGAAGTGGAAGATACGGAAATAATGAAGTTTTAAATAAGAAATAGTTCGAGAGAGAATAAAATAAAAATTATGGATTTTACATATACAATATACATTCCATTAATTCCATTAGCAGTCTTTTTGCTGTTAGGCCTGAATTATGATAAGATCAAGCCATCCATATCAGGATGGATTGGTTCTCTTGGTTTATTTACTTCCTTAGTTTTATCCTATTATACGGCGTATAAATATTTTTTTGAAGTAGGAAAAGTAGATGGTGTTTATCAGACTTTTGTTCATAAATGGAGGTGGATGACTTTTACAGAGACACTTCAAATTGATATGGGCGTTTTAATTGACCAGATATCTGTGATGATGTTGATCGTGGTTTCTACCGTTTCATTTTTGGTTCATTTATACAGTAGAGGATATATGAAAGGAGATACTGGTTATACCAAATTCTTTGCCTTCCTATCCTTATTTACCTTTTCCATGATGGGATTGGTAATGGCAGCAAATCTGTTCCAAATATATATATTCTGGGAATTGGTTGGTGTTTCATCATACCTGTTGATTGGATATTATTATACAAAACCTTCTGCCGTTTTAGCTGCGAAAAAAGCGTTTATCGTAACACGATTTGCCGATTTAGGATTTTTAATCGGAATATTAATTCTTGGTTATTATACGGGGACATTTGATTTTATGGAATTGACAAATCCTGAAGGGACTGCTATCACAAATTGGGCGTCTTCTTCCTTTATGGGATTATCAGTGCTTACTTGGGGTTTAATGTTAATTTTTATTGGAGGAGCAGGTAAATCTGCCATGTTCCCTCTACATATATGGTTACCGGACGCTATGGAAGGCCCAACACCGGTTTCGGCACTAATTCATGCCGCTACAATGGTTGTTGCCGGAGTGTTTCTAGTAGCCAGACTATTTCCGATGTACTATTTTGTAGAAGATGGATTTGCATTGAATCTAGTGGCTTGGGTAGGAGCATTTTCAGCTCTCTTTGCTGCAATAATTGCATTAACCCAAAATGATATCAAACGGGTCCTGGCCTTTTCAACAATGTCTCAGATCGGTTATATGATGTTAGCACTTGGAGTATCAGAATATGAGGGGCATAATGGTTTAGGTTATATGGCTTCTATGTTCCATTTGTTTACCCACGCCATGTTCAAGGCGTTACTTTTCTTGGCTGCCGGATCTATTATTCACGCGGTACACAGTAATTATTTGAAAGACATGGGTGGATTGAGAAAATACATGCCAATTACGCATATAACATTTTTAATAGCGGCTTTATCTATTTCCGGCTTCCCTGGATTTGCTGGTTTTTTTAGTAAGGATGAAATTTTAGTAGCAGCCTATGAACACAATAAGTTGATCTATTATATTGGTGTTTTTGTTGCAGGGCTAACGGCATTCTATATGTTTAGGTTGTATTTTGGAATATTCTGGAAAAAAGACACGAAATATGAACAAATACCACATGAATCTCCTGCTTCTATGACTATTCCTTTGATAGTTTTGGCGTTTATGAGTATCGCAACCGGTTATATTCACTTCAGTGAATATGTATCTGCAGATCATCAAAGCTTCGAAGCACATTTAAATTATCCTCTAGCTGCAATTGCTGTTGGAGTTGGGCTTATCGGAATCATTTTGGCTTATATATTTTATAAGAAAGAGAATAATTTATCTCTTAAGGTTTCACAAGGATTTGGGTTCTTGTACGAATCGGCATATAACAAATTTTACATTGATGAATTGTATATGTTCATTACAAAGCAAATCATATTCAAAAGAATTTCAGCACCATTTGCGTGGTTTGACAGGCATATTGTTGATGGAACAATGAATTTAATAGGTAATACAACTGTTTTTACCTCGAAAAAAATAAAAGGTTTGCAATCGGGTAGAGTGCAAGATTATGCTTTTGCCTTTATTGCGGGAGGGGTAATCTTAGCGATGATATTTATTTATAATTGGATTATTTAAAGACATGGATATACTAACATTATTTGTTGTAGTACCTGCACTTACCATTTTGATATTGGTGTTTGCGAAAGATTTAAAACAAGCAAGAAGTGTTGCATTGATTGGTATGTTAGTGCAGTTTGCCATGTCGATGAATTTAATTTTCGCCTATTTTAAGGAACGAAAAGTTAACGATGACATTATGGTTTTCGTTAAAGATTTTGTATGGTTTGAACAGTTTAATATCCATTATACCGTTGGTGTCGATGGTATTTCTGTTGCATTGATAGTGCTTACATCCATAGTGGTTTTGGCCGGTGTATTTATATCCTGGAAAATGGAAGACCTGCCCAAGGAGTTCTTTATATCTTTAATTGTATTGGCTTCCGGAGTATTTGGATTTTTTATCTCGATCGATCTGTTCACCATGTTCGTGTTCTACGAAATCGCTGTAATTCCAATGTATTTATTGATTGGCATATGGGGTTCGGGACCAAAAGAGTATTCTGCAATGAAATTAACATTGATGCTAATGGGAGCGTCGGCGGTGTTATTGGTAGGAGTATTAGGAATTTATTTTAATTCTGGTGCGGATGGAGGAGCTTTGACATTTAATATATTAGAAATAGCAAAGGTTAATATTCCAATAGAAGCACAAAAATTATTTTTCCCAATTACGTTTATAGGATTTGCAGTATTAGGTGCACTATTTCCATTTCACACATGGTCTCCTGACGGCCATGCTTCTGCACCTACAGCAGTATCTATGTTACATGCAGGTGTACTTATGAAACTTGGGGGATATGGTGTATTTAGAGTTGCAATGTATCTGCTACCTCTGGGAGCCGTGACCTGGTCTAACTTCTTTATCGTTTTGTCTGTGATAGGTGTTTTTTATGGGGCCTTGGCCGCTATAAAACAAACCGATTTAAAATATATAAATGCTTATTCGTCTGTTAGTCATTTAGGTATGGTTTTATTTGCTTTGCTAATGTTGAATAAAACAGCATGGAATGGGGCGATACTGCAATCACTTTCTCATGGATTTATGACAGCACTTTTCTTTGCCTTGATCGGGATGATCTACGGTAGAACACATACTCGCGATATTCGAAAATTAGGAGGCTTGCTTAAGGTAATACCATTTATTTCCGCTATGTACGTCATTGCTGGTTTGGCCTCATTAGGTTTACCTGGATTTAGTGGTTTCATGGCGGAGATGCAAATTTTTGTAGGAGCATTTCAACACCCAGATATGTTCCATAGAGTAGCGACTATAATTACAGTTTCAGCAATTGTAATTACGGCAGTTTATATCTTACGAGTTGTTGGTCAAATGTTGATGGGACCAATAAAAAATATTGAATTTAATACTTTGCCAAAGGCAACCTGGTATGAGAGAACGGGAGTGATCTTGCTCCTGATCCCTATTGTTTTTATGGGAGTTGTACCAATTTGGTTAAGCGATATGATCAGAGAGAGTTTACAGCCATTTATTGAAAGGATGTTATAATAATTTGTTTGAATTTTATAAAGATGAACTTAGAAAGTTTTTTATTGATGCGCCAAGAGCTTATTCTACTAGCGGTAATTTTATTGTTAGTGATTGGCGAAATATTTTCAAATAATAAAAAGGGCTTGGTTGCTTTTGCCATTGTACTATTTGCTATACATACTGTCATTGGTTTTTTACCAATGGACAATGGCACTTTGTTTGGTGGGATGTTTAAAACCACCACCTTAATTCACCTGTTTAAAAATATATTGAATGTAGGTGTTTTGATAATCCTTTTACAATCCGCGGATTGGATTAAAGAAAAGACCATTAAAGAACATAAATCAACAGAATTTTTTGCATTGATGTTCTCTTCACTTTTGGGGATGTATTATATGATTTCATCGGGTGATTTTTTGATGTTTTATTTGGGATTGGAACTTTCTGCCTTGCCAATTGCCGCTTTAGTGGCTTATGAAACTTCGAAAAGAAAATCTGCCGAAGCAGGCATTAAATTTATTTTATCGGCGGCACTGGCATCAGGAACTTCTTTATTTGGAGTTTCCTTACTTTATGCAACGACAGGTACAATTTATTTTGCAGAGATAGCACAGGTTATAACCTATTCCAATCTTAGTTTATATGGGTTTGTTCTTTTCTTTACCGGACTCGCCTTTAAAATTTCATTGGTTCCGTTTCACTTTTGGACAGCAGATGTTTATGAGGGAGCGCCAATTGGTGTCACTTCCTATCTATCTGTAATATCTAAGGGATCTGCTGTTATGATCTTAATGATCATCCTGTTCACTGTAATGAAACCTTTTGATCTGGTAACCCATAAGATGTTGTATATTGTTTCGCTGGCAACCATGTTTATAGGTAATTTATTTGCACTTCGTCAACAAAATATGAAGCGATTTTTAGCTTTTTCATCTATAGCACAGGCCGGTTTTATCTTATTGGGAATTCTTTCCAATGATCAATTAGGCGTTTCTACCGTAGTTTATTTTGTAGGTATTTATGTCTTTACAAATCTCGCGGCCTTTGGTGTTGTTCAGTCAATTTCTCTGCAAACAGGAAAAGAGAATATGGACGATTATAATGGTCTGTATAGAACGAATCCGAAATTAAGTTTGATAATGATGCTTGCTTTATTTTCTTTAGCAGGGATTCCCCCGGTTGCAGGTTTTTTTGGTAAATTCTTTTTATTCACCGCAGCCGCAAGTCAGGGATTATATTTACTGGTGTTCTTGGCAGTGGTGAATGTAACCATCTCGTTATACTATTATTTATTGGTTATCAGAGCCATGTTCTTAAGAAAGAGTGAGAATGCAATACCCTATTTCGAAAATAAATTTTATATGAAACTGGGATTATTAATAGCGGTAATTGGAGTCTTGTTCATTGGTTTATACAGCCCAATTTATGATTATATTTTTGAAATCAGCAAATTTTAAGAAATGGCATTACAAGGAAAACATCTGTTTGGAAGTATAGAGGATCAAAGGGTTACTTTTGTAGAGAAAAAAATCGAAGCTCCCCGAAAAGAATTCTTAAAAGAACTATTAGAATTTAATGGGTTCGAAGTTGTTATTCAGGAAGAAAAAAGAAAGACAGAAGAAGATCCACAGTTATATACAGTTGGTGTAACCGACATGACCTTCCATCCGACTGTTTGGGTTTTTGAACGACGATTAAAAACTTTAGATGGAAAACATAGGGTGAATCAGGATTATTGGAATCAGACTTCAGAGAATACAAAACCTCAATACTGGAAAAATTCTTAACTAAAGGATTTATACTACTTCCATTTAGTTAAATATCATGTAATTAGATGTAATTAATTATTTGAAATGACAAGCTGTTAAATAATATTTTATATATTTACTAAGGTTTCTTCAGATTATAAAATACTGAAGATTAGAGTATTAATATTTATTTAAAATATTTAATTATGGTGGTATTACATGTGAGTGCGGAATGTTATCCGATAGCCAAAGTTGGTGGACTGGCCGATGTTGTTGGTGCTTTACCCAAATACCAAAATAAAAATGGTATAAGTTCAAAAGTCATAATGCCATATTATGAAAATGAATATACGAAAACCAAGAAATTTGATGAGGTTGCTGAGGGGGTAATAAATCTTGGTGACCAATTTTATAGTTTTCAAATATTAAAATTGAAAGTTAATTTAGGATTCGAACTTTTTATGGTAAAGATTCCCGGATTACTGGATCGTGAAAATGTATACGCATATAATGATGATGTGGATAGATTTATCTCCTTTCAGATTGCTGTTTTAGATTGGGTTTTAAAACTCGATAAAAAGCCAGATATTATTCATTGTCATGATTATCATACGGGCTTAATACCATTTATGACATCACATTCTGTGAAGTACAAAATAATAAAGGAAATCCCTACAATTTTCACTATTCACAATGCACAGTACCAGGGTCAATTTGCTCATGATAAAGTGAATTATTTACCGCCATTTGATTTTTCAAATATCGGATTATTAGATTGGGATGGACAGATTAATCCACTAGCTACGGCAATAAAATGCGCTTGGAGAGTCACTACGGTATCTCCAAGTTATATGAAAGAATTAAAAATTAATGCCAATGGTCTGGAAGGATTGTTAAGACACGAAAGTGCTAAATGTTCGGGTATATTAAATGGCATCGATTTGAAAGTGTGGAACCCTAAGAGCGATAAACATATAATAAAAAAATATTCAGTAAAAACAGTTTAATTATGAAGGCACTTTTTTATACAAGAGAATTCCCACCTTATGTCTATGGTGGAGCAGGAGTTCATGTTGAATATCTGGCAGCAGAGCTAGCCAAGCTAATGGAAATTGATGTTAGATGTTTTGGTGATCAGGATGAAAAAGCAGGAAATTTATCAGTTAAAGGATTTCCTTTTGATAATCCAGTTTTTGATAATACAAATGATAAACTTAAAGCGGTATTAAAAACTTTGAGTACATGCATTCAAATGAACGCAGATGATACCGATGCCGATGTCGTGCATTGTCATACGTGGTATGCCCAATTTGCTGGAATAATTACCAAATTATGTTATGGCATTCCCTTAGTAATAACCACGCATTCCTTGGAGCCACTAAGACCATGGAAAAGAGAACAATTAGGGTTGGGGTATGATGCCTCATCCTGGGTTGAAAAGACTGCGATAGAAATGGCCGATGCTGTTATAGCTGTGTCAAAAGAAACAAAAGAAGATGTCTTAAAACATTTTGATGTAGATGAAAAGAAAATTAAAGTAATTTACAATGGAATAAATCTAGACGAGTATGTAGTTACTAAAGAAACAAATACTCTTGAACAATATGGTATTGATAGATCAAAGCCCTATGTGCTCTTCGTTGGTAGAATTACTCGGCAAAAAGGAATAATTCATTTAGTTAATGCAATTAAATATATAGATCAGGATACTCAGATAGTTTTATGTGCGGGCGCTCCAGATACTCCGGAAATTGGTAAAGAAATGGAGGAAAGCGTTAATGAAGTGAAAAAAACCAGAGATAATGTTATTTGGATAGATAAAATGTTGGCAAAAAAGGAAGTCATACAACTGTATTCACATGCAGATGTATTTTGTTGCCCTTCAATATATGAACCATTTGGAATAATTAATATTGAAGCAATGGCTTGCGAAACAGCCGTTGTAGCAAGTGCCGTTGGAGGAATAAAAGAAGTTGTTATAGATGGTGAAACTGGAATATTAGTGCCTTTAGAACAACAAGATGTAGCACCCTTTGAACCTGTGGACCCAGATAAATTTGCAAAGGACCTCGCTAACGGTATTAATAAATTAATAGCCAACAAAGAATTAACAGAGGCCATGGCGAAAAACGGAAGAAAAAGAGTGGTAGACTCCTTTGACTGGACAGCCATAGCTAAACAAGTGGAAGAGTTATACAAGTCTTTGATTTAATGGGAGAAAAGTTAATGGAGAAAAAAACTCTCATATCCAACAATCAATCAGGTAAAATGGCTAATAAGTTAGGTCTGTGCAAAAGATTTAATTTAGATGTAACAAAACCATTGTTTTCCTTTATAGGTCGTCTGGTTTATGAAAAAGGTGCCGACCTGCTCCCGGATATCTTCTATAAAGCACTGCTTAAAGGGGAAATTAATATTTTGATACTGGGTTCTGGTGATATAAAGGTGGAAGCCGAATTAAAATCACTTAATATACCCTTTAAAAATTCTTACGCTTCTTATATAGGTTATAATGAGAATTTAGCGCATCAAATTTATGCCGGTTCTGATTTTTTATTGATGCCTTCAAGGGTGGAACCCTGTGGTTTGAATCAGATGTATGCCCTGCGATATGGTACCATTCCGGTTGTAAGAAGAACAGGGGGACTTAAAGATACCGTTATTGATATTGGCGACGGTGGTTTTGGAATTTGTCATGATGAAGCTTCTATAGAAGATGTTGTTTATTCTATTGACAGAGCAGTCCGGCTCTATCAGAATGGTAAGGAATTTGATAAAATTAGAAAAAGATGTATGCAAATTGATCATTCATGGGACTTATCAATACAAGAATATTTATCTTTATACAAATCAATTAATCAATAAAATATGTTTACCAACAAAGTTTTAGGAATTATTTTAGGTGGAGGTCAAGGATCAAGACTATTCCCATTAACAGAAAGTAGATCGAAACCAGCAGTTCCTATAGCGGGAAAATATAGGTTGGTTGATATTCCAATTTCGAATTGCATCAATTCAGAAATTAAGAGAATGTATGTACTTACCCAATTCAATTCAGCCTCGTTAAACAGACATATAAAAAATACATATCACTTTAGTTTTTTTAGTAAAGCATTTGTTGACGTACTAGCTGCAGAACAAACACCTCATAATGAAGGTTGGTTTCAGGGCACCGCGGATGCTGTACGACAGAGTATGCATCACTTTTTGCGTCATGAATTTGAATATGCTTTAATATTGTCCGGAGATCAGCTTTACCAAATGGACTATAAGTTAATGCTTGATGAGCATATAAAAAGTAATGCAAAAATTTCTATTGCAACAATTCCTGTTAATGCTAAGGATGCCACTTCATTTGGTATTCTTAAGGCAGATGATAAAAATGTAATAACTTCGTTTATTGAAAAACCGGATGCAAAGTTATTGCCCGATTGGACTTCTGAAGTTAGTAAGGATATGAAAAAAGAAGGCAGGAACTACCTTGCTTCCATGGGGATATATATATTTAATAGAGACCTTCTTATTGACTTAATGAAAAACCCGGATACTAATGATTTTGGAAAAGAGATAATTCCACAATCAATTCATGAACACAAAACAATAAGTTACCAGTACGAGGGCTATTGGACAGATATTGGAAATATAGATTCCTTTTTTGAGGCCAATTTGGGCTTAACAGATGAGATACCAAGTTTTGATCTTTACGATAAGGGAAAAAGAATATACACCAGGGCAAGAATGCTACCAACCTCAAAAGTTTCTGGAACAACACTGAATAAAACCGTAATTAGCGAAGGGTCTATTATACAAGCTGCTAAAATAGAGCGATCTGTAATTGGTATTAGATCAAGAATTGGCCATGAATCTACAGTTATCAATACTTATATGATGGGTAATGACTATTATGAAACCCTTAGGGAGATAGAGGATAACAGTATTGGTGTTTTGATGGGTATTGGAGAGCGATGTTTTATTAAAAATACTATTATAGACAAAAATTGTCGCATTGGTGATGATGTTAGGATCAACGGAGGGAAACATTTAAAAGATGTCGAAACTGATACTTACTGTGTCAGAGACGGTATCGTTGTAATAAAAAAGGGAGCGGTGATTCCAAAAGGCTTTGTTATTTAGATAATATTATTTTTATGCAAAACCAAAAGAGAGTTGTTATAGATCGTGTTTCTCCACAATTAAATGGGGGGAAATTCCATATAAAGAGGGTTGTAGGTCAAATTGTGCAGGTTTCTGCAGATGTATTGGCAGATGGCCATGACCTCATTGAGGCTTCTATTTTGTATAAACATGAGAAGGGATCCAGGTGGAAAGAAATGAGAATGCATCCAACACACAATGATGAATGGATTGGTTCTTTTACCGTACTGAAACAAGGCTTTTATAGCTATAAAGTTCAGGGATGGGTGGATTATGCATTGAATTGGCAACACGGCATCCTCAGAAAAATTGAAGACCATCAAAAGGTAAATTCTGAATTACTTGAAGGCATAACCTATCTTCAAGGAATCAGGTCGAAAGCTACGGCTACTGAAAAAATATATCTCAAATCCTTAGAAGACATCTTTGGGGATGAAAAAACGTATGATGTTGCGATAGAAGAGGCTAAAAGCAATAAATTAAAAAATATTTTCAAAAAATACCCCAAAAAATTTCTGGCTAATTCTTCCGCCAGTTATTCGATATATGTTGATAGAATAAAAGCTGAATTCAGCACTTGGTATGAGTTTTTTCCCCGATCCAGTTCGACTAAGATGAACAGCCATGGCACATTTAAGAATTGTGAAAATTTGCTACCAAGAGTGGCAAAGATGGGATTTGACACTTTGTATTTTCCACCAATTCACCCAATTGGAGAAGTCAATAGAAAAGGGAAAAATAATACAACGATCGCTTCGAATGATGACGTTGGTTCTTGTTGGGGGATCGGATCCATTCTTGGAGGTCATAAGGCAATTCACCCGGAGCTTGGAAGTTTAGATGATTTTAAAAGTCTTATTAGAAAGGCAAAGAAGCTGGGTATTGAGGTTGCTATGGATTACGCTTTACAGACAGCTCCTGATCATCCCTGGGTTAAAAGCAATCCTGAATGGTTCAAATGGAGGCCGGATGGCACAGTGCAGTACGCAGAAAATCCTCCAAAGAAATATCAGGATATATTACCGATTTATTTTGAAACCACTGATTATAAGAATCTATGGGACGAGTGCTTGGACATTCTGTTTTACTGGATAGACTGCGGTGTTAATATCTTCAGAGTGGATAATCCACATACAAAACCCTTCTATTTTTGGAATTGGATTATCACAGAGGTAAAGAAGAAATTTCCGGATGTCCTATTTTTAGCAGAAGCATTTACAAGACCAAAAATAATGCAACAATTGGCTAAAAATGGATATACCCAGTCATATACCTATTTTACCTGGCGTGATAATAAACATGAGCTTATCGAATATATGGAGGAGCTTACTAAGACAGATCAAAAGGAATATATGCGACCAAATTTTTGGCCAAATACACCCGATATAAATCCGTTCCATTTGCAGGGAGCAAACGAATCCAAATATATTCAAAGATATGCTCTGGCAGCTATGCTAAGTTCCAATACCGGTATTTATGGCCCTGTATTCGAGTATATGATCAGCGATGCCTTGGAAGGCAAAGAAGAGTATTTGAATTCTGAAAAGTTTCAAATTTGCCATTATGATTGGTCTGAAGAAAATTGGTTGATCAATATAATTACAAAAATCAATCAGACCCGTAAATCGGAAGAAGCTTTGCAACAAACAAAGAATATTAAATTTTGTCAGGTTGAAAATGATAACCTAATAGCTTTCTATAAATGGAATGACGATAGAACAAATGAGGTGCTGGTTGTAATAAGTTTAGATCCTGATAATGTACAACAAGGCCTGGTTCAATTGCCGATGAAAGATTTGGACCTAGATCACGGACAAGAAGTAAGAGTAAATGATATAATCCCAAACCATAGTTATACATGGAACCAAGAATGGAATTTTATTGAATTACACCCCAAAATGCCATTTCATATTTTTAAAGTAAATAAATAATATGTCTAATAAAACAGCTAAAACTAAGTTACAATCCCCATTTAATTTTGATCAAAACTGGGAGGAATTACTTGATAATAAAGACTTTGTAAAAGTTTTTCTGTCGGATGTTTTAGAAGATTATATTGTTAAACAGCGATGGTACGGAGGGAAAGCCAGTAAATTAAAATATATAGAGCTTTCTGATTACTTTAGAATACAAAAAGATGGTGAGATCTACTATGGTTTGATCCTTGAAATTAATTTTGTAGAGGCTTTCTATCAACATTATTTTTTACCAATTGCATTTGTAACAGATGAGAGCTTTGCCAAACAAGACAGGATCCTTCCAATTAGTATAAAAGGGAAGGAAGGTTTTATAATAGATGCCATTAACCTTGAGGCGTTTAGGAAATTGGTATTTGAACGTATTTTAGGAGCCGTGCCTAACGACAGAACAAAAGTACAATACCACAAAAGTGAAAATTTTATAAACACAAGTTATGAAACCTCAAGATTTTTGGGTCTAGAACAAAGCAATACATCGATTATATATAACGATAAATATGTTTTAAAGTTCTTTAGAAGAATTTATGCGGATAAAAATCCGGATTATGAAATGAGCTGCTTTTTATCTGAAAGGAAAGAATTTAAAAATACACCGACTTATCAGGGAAGTATTAATGTGATCGACTCAGATAATGTTTATATAACCATTGCCCTAATGCAAGAAATGGTAACTAATGAAGGGGATGCCTGGGAGTATATGTTAAATGAGCTGCATAAGGTTTTTTCTAATTTGGAAGTTAAGAACATAGATGTAAATTCATTACCAACAAATGAGTTGTATTCAAGACTTAAAATAGAAGATGTACCCTCACAAATTATTGACTGGGTAGGCTTAAACTTATTCCAAAAAATACAAACTTTAGGAAATCGCACTGCTGAGATGCATGTTGTATTAGGATCCGAGTTTGAAGATACTTCCTTTACACCAGCACGATTTAATGGAGATTATTCGGTTTGGTTAAAGAACAGATTGCTTTATCAGTTTCAGAACAGATTAAATACTATTGAGAATAATTTGCACAAATTGGAAGGATTAGCCTTGGAATTAGCGAAGGAATTTTTAGATAATAAAAACATTATTAGAAAACGGTTTGTTAATTTTGACTGGACCAAACTAAAGGGAGAGCGGATAAGGGTGCATGGTGATTATCATTTAGGGCAAGTACTTGTTAAGGATGATGATTTTTACATTCTAGATTTTGAGGGAGAACCGGAAAGCACTATTAGAGACAGAAAAGTAGAACAACCACCATTGAAGGATGTAGCCGGAATGTTCAGATCATTTCATTATGCAATATATGCGACAATTTTTAATAATAATGAAAAATATACACAGCCACAGGAAACGTTATTTGAGGCTGCAGAAGTGCTATACTCTTATTTTACCAGCGTTTTTTTAGCAACTTATATTGATGCTATACTAGAGGCAAATTTAAATATTGGTTATAATCAAGAGCGCAATTTTATTTTAAAATACTGTTTGTTAGAAAAAGCAGTGTATGAACTGGGCTACGAGCTTAATTCACGTCCACGATGGGCATTAATTCCATTAAAAGGAATTTCTAATATAATTAATCATTAAACTATGGCAGAAGTTATCAATTATAGTCTTTTTACCGACTTTGACATCGATTTATTTAAATCAGGAAAGCATTACAAACTTTATGAAAAATTCGGATCTCACCCTATGACCGTTGAAGGAATAGATGGAACTTATTTTGCCGTTTGGGCGCCATCCGCAAAATCGATTTCCGTGATTGGCGATTTTAATTTTTGGAATGATAAGCAACATAGATTAAGTGTACGGTGGGATGAGTCTGGTATTTGGGAAGGATTTATTCCAAATGCTTCGGTTGGGATGAGGTATAAATACAAGATCAAATCAAATAATAATCAGATCGATACAGAAAAAGCAGATCCCTATGCGTTTTCGTGCGAGACTCCACCAAATACGGCTTCCATAATTGCCGATATTGGAGATTATTCATGGAAGGATAAAGCATGGATGGGCTATCGAAAAAATAAGAACGAACTGGACAAGCCATATTCCGTTTATGAAGTTCATCTGGGCTCCTGGATGAGAAATACAGAGGATAATAGCTTTCTGACTTACAAAGAATTAGCAAAAAAATTGGTAGATTATGTAAAGAAAATGAATTTTACACATGTGGAATTCATGCCCATTATGGAATATCCGTATGATCCATCCTGGGGATATCAATTGGTAGGTTATTTTGCACCTACTTCCCGTTTTGGGTCGGGAGAGGAATTTATGCTTCTGGTGGATAAATTGCATCAAAATGATATTGGTGTTATCTTAGACTGGGTGCCTTCACATTTTCCTTCTGATGATCATGGATTAGGGTTTTTTGATGGAAGTCATCTTTATGAACATCCGGATCCTCGTAAAGGATATCACCCGGATTGGAAGAGTTTAATTTTTAATTATGGCAGAAATGAGGTAAGATCATTTTTAATTAGCAATGCTTTCTTTTGGTTGGATAAATACCACGCAGATGTACTTCGTGTTGATGCGGTTGCATCCATGTTATATCTTGATTATTCGAGAGAAGACGGAGAGTGGGAACCAAATGAATTTGGCGGAAATGAAAATCTGGATGCCATTCAGTTTATTAAAGAATTTAATCAAGCCGTTTATTCTTCTTTTGATGGAATACAAACTATTGCCGAAGAGTCTACAGCCTTTACAGGCGTAACAAAGCCGGTATCACTTGGTGGTTTGGGATTTGGCATGAAATGGATGATGGGATGGATGCATGACACTTTGGAATATTTTAAAAAGGATCCGATCTATAGAAAATTTCATCAGAACGAAATAACCTTTAGTTTGGCATACGCTTTTACCGAAAACTTTATGTTGCCTTTATCTCATGATGAGGTTGTTTATGGTAAAAAATCGTTATTAGGAAGAATGCCTGGCGATGAATGGGAACGATTTGCCAATCTGCGATTATTGTATGGTCTTATGTTTACACATCCCGGTACTAAACTGATTTTTCAGGGTGGAGAATTTGGTCAGTCAGAAGAATGGGATTTTTCAAGAAGTCTGGACTGGCATTTATTACAATATAAACCCCATAAGGGGATGCTGTCTTTTGTTAGAGATTTGAATAATTTATATAGAACTACACCTGCTTTATATGAGAAAGCATTTAGTAATGAGGGGTTTGAATGGATTAATTATACGGATAACGAAAGCTCTGTGATTGCCTTTATTCGCAAGGGGCATGATCAAATTAATGATATTATAGTTACCTGTAATTTTTCGTTTATTAACAGAGATGATTACAGAATTGGGCTTCCAAGAAAAGGGCATTTAAAACAAATTCTGAATAGCGATTTTAAAAAATATTATGGCGGAGGAATGAGTAACTCTAAAGAGATCAAAATCGAGAAAAAACAATGGGACAATAGAGATTATTCTGCCAAAGTATTGTTGCCACCACTTGGTATAGTAGTTTTTAAAATAAAGTAAAATAAGATTCTGTTAAATATTTGACTTTTTATTGAGTTTTTCTGATTTATGTAGTTACTTTTTTGATAAAAAAACACCTAGAATAAATATTAAATTCAGTAGGTTTACACTCATTTTTTAAGAGTGATCTATGATATTGAATACAGAACTAGAATACAAGGGAAATCTCTTTCCCTCAAAAATAATTTCCTATAAAAAAATTGTTGATTCCTTATACTTTACCACGGAGAATAATGTTGTTTTACAGCTAACAATCCAAAGAGGTAGTGTGTTGAGATTTAGATATACAACAACTGCAATTTTTGAAAAAGATTTTTCTTATGCCATAACAAAGTATGCCAGTAGGGGCTTTAACCATCTGGAGATTTCTGAGGACAAGGAAAATTATACTGTTGAAACCTCTAAGTTAATCTGTAAAATTTCGAAATTGGATATGCGTATATCGATCTACGATGTACTCGATAATGCACTTATTTGTGAAGATGAACTTGGTTTTCATTGGGAAGAAAGTCACGAGTTTGGAGGGAATATTGTGAAAATGACAAAAACATCCCAAAATGGCGAGAGCTACTATGGTCTTGGAGATAAACCTGTCCATGTTAATTTGAAAGGAAAGCGCTATGAGAATTGGGTAACAGATTCCTATGCCTATGGCAAGGATTCCGATCCTTTATATAAGGCAATTCCATTTTATATAGGATTGCATCATAAAAAGGCCTATGGTATCTTTTTTGACAATAGCTTCCGGTCTAATTTTGATTTTTGTAATGAACGAAGAAACATTACAAGTTTTTGGGCAGAGGGAGGTGAAATGAATTATTATTTCATTTATGGCCCCCAAATGTCGGATGTGGTTGCTAATTACACGGATTTAACTGGAAGGCCTCATGAACTACCGGCATTATGGACCTTGGGATACCATCAGTGTAAGTGGAGTTATTATCCGGAATCAAATGTAAAGGAGGTAGCAAAGAAATTCAGAGAACTAAAGATTCCATGTGATGCTATATATCTGGACATTGATTATATGGAAGGATTCAGATGCTTTACCTGGAACAAAAAACACTTTCCCAATCCGAAGAAAATGGTTAAGGAATTAGCGAATGACGGATTTAAAACCGTAGCTATCATTGATCCGGGAATTAAAATTGATATGAATTATGATGTTTTTAGGGAGGGCCTGGAGAAAGATTATTTTTGTAAACGAGCAGATGGTCCCTATATGAAAGGAAAAGTGTGGCCCGGGGAATGTTATTTTCCTGATTTCACCAACCCTGAAGTTCGCGAATGGTGGTCCTGTCTGTTTAAGGAACTAATAGAAGATATTGGTGTAAAAGGTGTTTGGAATGACATGAATGAACCTGCAGTAATGGACGTTCCAGGTAAGACTTTTCCGGGGGATGTAAGGCATAATTACGAGGGTAACTATTGTAGTCACAGAAAAGCACATAATGTTTACGGCATGCAAATGGCCCGAGCGACTTATCAGGGCTTAAAGAAATTCTCTTACCCCAAAAGACCCTTTGTAATAACCAGAGCGGCCTATTCGGGTACACAGCGATATACTTCGACATGGACAGGAGATAATGTTGCCACCTGGGAGCACCTCTCCGTAGCCAATACTCAGGTACAGCGTATGTGCATGTCCGGGTTCTCCTTTGTAGGATCGGACATCGGAGGATTTGCGGAACAACCGGATGGTGAGCTCTATGCACGATGGATACAATTAGGGATCTTTCATCCTTTTTGCAGAACCCACTCCTCAGGAGATCATGGCGATCAGGAGCCCTGGTCATTTGATGAAGATATTCTTGATATTGTTAGAAAGTTTATTGAACTTCGTTATCAGTGGCTCCCTTATATTTACACTGCTTTCTGGAGATATATTAATGAAGGAATACCAATTGTAAAGTCTTTGGTGTTATTTGATCAGGAGGATCATCAAACCCATGAAAGGAATGATGAATTTATCTTTGGTGAGAAAATATTAGTTTGTCCAATTCAGGAGGCAAATGCTCAGGGTAGAAGAATGTATTTTCCAACAGGGAACTGGTATAATTTATGGAACGACGAGTTGATAAAAGGAGGGAAAGAAATGAGGGTGGAAGCCGATATTGAAAGCATGCCTATTTTTATAAAAGAAGGTGCTATAATACCTAAATACCCTGTACAACAATATGTTGGGGAAAAACAAATCGATGAATTAACCTTAGATGTTTATTATAAAAATGGGAAAGAAAAAAGTGAATTATATGAAGATGCAAATGATGGATATGACTACAAAAAAGGAAGGTATAGTCTGCGAAGTTTTAAATTAATTGGAAAAACCAACAAGTTAAGTATACAACAACATAAACGTGGAAAATTTGTCACAAGCTATAATACTTTTAAGATCAAGCTACATGGTCTTCCTTTTAAAATTTCAAAAATTTATATTGATAATGAAGCATTTGCCTTTGAAGACTTGAAAGTAAATGGAGATAATATGATAATTATTACAAAAGATTTTTCCAATTTGAATATTGTGGGTGATTAAGAAAAATAAATATTTCTTTTGGAATTTTGTAATAAGATGTTCAACTTAATGATCCTGATGTTAAATACTTTAGTATTTCGCTTTAGCTTCTAATAATTTCCGGCAGGAGTTCCAATGATTTACATCAATTCATTGTTGTGGCATTTCACAAAGCAGCCTTTTGCTCTGCTTAATAAACTATTGAATTGCTGTATATAAAGGAGGTTTTAAGAAGTGAAATCGGAAATTTAATCCTGAATTGTTATTGGTACATTGATCGGTGTTGGACATTCAAGTAATGCATATTTTATACCCCTTTTAAAGGGTTGGCCAAGGTCAGTAACTAAGATGTGATTTTAAGATATTTTCATTTTGTTCTAATGTCAATATCTAAGAAGGATATAATTCCACATTATTTTCATTCAAAAAGCATTTATTATAAAACAAATACTCTTAAAAATCGTTATTTTCGCGACTTCGATAATTTTAATTTAGAAAACATGACAGATAGTAAATATAATAAATGGTATCATCCATATAAACCAGGAAAAGAGTTTGAAAAAAGAGCTGCTTATTTCAGCATGGAATTTGGAATTCATCAGGCTTTAAAGATCTATTCCGGTGGCTTAGGTTTTTTGGCAGGATCGCATATGCGTTCCGGTTTTGAATTGAAACAAAACATGATCGGTATAGGTATGTTATGGAAATATGGATACTATGATCAGGGAAGAAATGAAGATCAGACGCTTCGTGTAAATTATATTGAGAAACATTATAATTTTTTAGAATATACAGGTATAGAGGTTGATGTAAAATTACATGATAATCCTTCAGTAAAGGTTCGTGCCTATGTGTTAAAACCAGAAATATTTGGTACTGTTCCATTGTATCTGTTATCAACAGATTTTGACGGTAATGATTTTATTTCCAGAACAATAACAGATCATCTTTACGATGCAAACGAATTAACCCGTATCTCTCAGAGTATTATATTGGGTATAGGTGGTGCAAAGGTTGTAGAAGCGCTTGGTGGTGCAGATATTTATCATTTGAATGAGGGTCATGCATTACCTGCTTTCTATTATTTACGTGATCAGGGTGTAAAAAAGAATCAAATGGTTTTCACAACACATACTCCTGAAAAGGCAGGGAATGAAGAAAGAGATGCAAGACATCTAAATCGTTGTGGATTTTTTGGCAGAAGATTAAATGAAGAAGATCTATCAAAAGAGATGGTTAATGATGGTATGATCAATTATACTGTTTCCGCACTAAGAATGGCAAAAAAAGCCAATGCAGTTTCAAAGCTTCATGCTAAGGTCTCTAATGACATGTGGAAAGATTATAAAGGTATTTGTAAGATAATTCCTATCACTAATGCGCAGAACCAGAAATTCTGGCAGGATGGAGAGATCAAAAAGATCTGGAAAAAAAGAAATGCAAAAGCATTTAAGGAAAGAAAATTTGAATTAAAGAGAAAACTTTTTGATGAAGTTGCAAATCAAACAGTAAAAATGTTTGATCCGAATGTATTTACCATTGTATGGGCAAGAAGGTTTGCAGGTTATAAAAGAGCGGATCTTTTGTTACACGATATGGAGCGTTTCGAAAGGCTGATCACAAATGAAAAATATCCGGTACAGATCATTTGGGCAGGAAAACCTTACCCTTATGATTTTTATGCCATTGACATTTTTAATCACCTGGTTAATATGACGAAATACAAACCTAATCTTGCAGTTCTGATAAATTATGAAATTAAACTTTCAAGAAAACTAAAAACAGGGTCTGATATCTGGTTAAATACTCCTAGAATTACCAGAGAGGCATCCGGTACAAGTGGGATGACTGCAGCAATGAACGGTTCAGTAAATGTTTCTATTAATGACGGATGGATCCCTGAGTTTGCCAAAAACGGAGAAAACAGTTTTATTTTACCGGAATTGGATTATAAATTACCGGTATGGGAACAAGATAAGTTAGATGCTGATAATTTATATGAGCTATTGGAGAATAAGGTTTTACCTACTTATTATGACAAGCCAAAAGACTGGTCAAAAATTGTATTTAATGGTATGGACGACGTTATTCCTGAATTTACAAGTAACCGAATGGCTACGCAATATTATAAAGAGCTTTTCAAGTAATTTTATAATAAAACAGGTTGAGAATAATGCGAGTGTAAGCTCGCATTATTTGTTTGTAAAAAAGAATTGATCATTTTTGTTTTGTATCTGCCATTTGTTTTTTTAAATTTCGACGATCCTTATTTGTATTATATATGAGTAATATGAACAGTAGAAAAAAAATTATTTATCACGTTTTTACCAGATTATTTGGTAATGATAATACCAATAATAAACTGTGGGGTACTATTGAAGAGAATGGTGTCGGAAAATTCAATGATTTTACTGGTAAAGCACTTCAGGAAATTAAGAGTTTAGGGGTAACCCATATCTGGTACACAGGAGTTTTGCACCATGCAACAATTACAGATTATACTAAATATGGTATATCCAATGATCACCCTGATGTTGTAAAAGGAAGAGCAGGTTCGCCCTATGCTGTGAAAGATTATTACCAGGTGGATCCTGATCTTGCCATAGATCCGTCGAAGAGGATGGAAGAATTTGAGGAGCTTATCGATCGTACACACAAAGCAGGGATGAAAGTGATCATAGATATTGTACCCAATCATGTGGCCCGAAAATATGAAGGCTTGAATAATCCGAAAGGGATTGATGATTTTGGAGTTAACGACAATAAAAATGTTGTTTATGCGAAGAATAATAATTTCTATTATGTTGTTGGCGAAAAATTTAAAGTTCCGGAATGGAAGGATGGATATTTACCTTTAGGAGGAGAGAATATCTCTGATTATGGAGAATTTGTTGAGTTTCCTGCCAAATGGACTGGTAATGGTTCACGTATGGCGCAACCGGATTATTATGACTGGTATGAAACTGTTAGAATCAATTATGGAATTCGCCCTGATGGATCTAAGGATTTTGATGAATTGCCTGATGGTTTTGATAAAAAGGGATTTAAAGAACATTTTAATTTCTGGAAAAACAAAGAGATACCGGATTCTTGGATTAAATTCAAAGACATTGCCTTATTCTGGTTGGCAAAGGGTGTTGACGGTTTTAGATATGATATGGCAGAAATGGTACCTGTCGAGGTTTGGAGTTATATGAATTCTTTCATTAAAATGAAAAATCCGGAAACATTTCTTTTAGCTGAGGTTTATAATCCTGACTTGTATCGGCCCTATATTTATCTTGGTAAAATGGATTATCTCTATGATAAGGTAGCATTTTATGATTCATTAAAGCATATTATAAAAGGATATGGCTGGACAGATCATATACCAAAAGTACAGGAGGAAATGGCTGATATTGGACATCAGATGCTTCATTTTTTAGAAAATCATGATGAACAACGTCTTGCCTGTTCTGATTTTGCGGGTTTTGCAGAGAATGGTAAGCCTGCCATGGTAGTTTCTTCAACAATTAGTACTTCACCAACCATGATCTATTTTGGACAGGAGGTGGGAGAACAGGCAAATGAACAAGCCGGATTCGGTTCTCCAAGCCGGACTTCCATATTTGATTATATTGGTGTTCCTCGCCATCAACGTTGGTTGAATAACAAAAAATTTGATGGTGGGCAATTATCTGACAGCGAAAAGAAATTACGAAAGTTTTACAAGCGACTGCTTAATTTTACGATTGGGAGTAGCGCTTTGATGGGATCTTATCAGGAGATACATTATTTTAATCGCGAACATACAGTAAATTACAACCATAGGATATTCTCATTTGTACGATGGTCAGCTGATGAAAAATTGATCATAGTATCTAATTTTGATACCCAGGAGATACATAATTTTGAATTAAAAGTTCCTGAAACAATAATCTCTGAATGGGAATTAAAAGAGGGAAATTACCAGGTAAGTGACAGGCTTTTTGATGAAATGACTACAACTTTAAACGTTGAAAGCGGTATGGGTAAAATATATTTAAAACTGGAACCTTTGGCTTCCCTAATCTTAGCTTTGGAAAATTCATAAAAAAAGGACTGTCTGAAAAAGTAATTTCAGACAGTCCTTTTTTATTGAGAGTTAAATATTTTACTCCTCTATTTTATCCTTTTTTTCGATAAATGCATTTCCTACCAAAAATAGCCCTCCAAACAAAAATATCATAGAAGGAAAGGCAACTTCTTCATCTAACATGGTATAACTGGATATAATGGAACCCATTAAGATACCTGTTCCAATTCCTACTGCTAACATGCCAAATTTTAGAGTAAGGTTCATGTAGTTCTTTTTCTTGGTAGCAAATAGTGAGGCATCTGCTCCTTTTTCTATTAGAGCCATTCGTTCTTTGTTTCTGGTACTTATCCACACAAAAAATATTCCGAATATTGAAGAGAATACTATTAGCGGGATTAAAATTGCTTCTGCGTTCATAATTTAAATTTTTAAGATTTCTATGTTTTGCCTATTATGACGCTAGATCTTGGAATCGGGTTACATATTTTGGCAAAATAATTCTCCTGAGAGGTTTCAAAGACCTTGTAGGTATTTTTCGTTTACCACGGAACCGTTCCGATATTCAATTATTTTATCTGCAGTTCTCCACTTAAAAATACCGTATATTGAACACATGATCAACAATTTGTTCCAAAACAAAATATTTTGTACTAACTTGTAACCACTAAACTAATTCTGGCGTCATACAGCAATAATGGATAAAAAACCGGATCAGATCTATATTGATAAAGTTTTACAAGGCGATACCAATGCTTTTGCTCATCTGGTAGACAGGTATAAGAACCTGACCTATACTGTTGCCATGAAAATTGTACGAAACCATGAAGATGCAGAAGAAGTTGCTCAGGACAGTTTTATAAAAGCGTACTCTCAATTACATACATTCAAAGGAGAGTCTAAATTTTCAACTTGGTTGTACACTATAGTTTATAGAAATTCGATCACAAAGATCCGAAAGAAAAAAATAACGACGACTGATATAGATTCTTATATAATTGAAAACCAAAAATCTGATTATGATTTTCCACAGATCGAGGCGATAAAAAATGGAGAGCAAAAAAAATATATTGCGGAAGCTATAGATAATTTACCAGAAACGGATGCTTTTTTAATTACTTTATTTTATCTGGACGAGAGCTCGGTAGAGGAAATTGAACAAATTACAGGATTAACCAAAACAAATGTGAAGGTAAAACTATTTAGAGCAAGAAAGAAATTGTTAAATGAACTATCTTTGTTACTCAAAGATGAAATAAAAGAAATTGTATAATGAAGAATAAGGATAAAAATATTGATAATTTCATCAAACAGAACCTGGATATTCAAGAGCCTTCTAAGGACTTTTCAGGAAACGTGATGGAACAGATCTATGCCTTAGACCTTGAAAAGGACAAAGCTTTGTCTTCCTTAATGCAAAAACATGTTCTTGAAACACCATCTATTAACTTTACTTCCAGGCTAATGGCTTCCATTGAACAACAATCAAAGATAACTGCTTACAAGCCAGTGATTGGTAAGAAGGTGTGGTTTTTGATCTCCTCTGTGGTTGTATTTATTTTTGTTTATACCTTTTTAAAATTAGATTTCACTGCTACAAAACATGTTTATTTAGAAAATTTGCAAAGCAAGGTTAATAATTTGTTCGTCTTTGAATATCCAAGCTTGGATATATCCCCAATATTTGGATTAGGCATTTTTGCATTAAGCTCTCTTTTATTTGTAGACTATTTTATTAGAAATAGGAGACTAGCCTAAGAAGATCTTCTGTTTTTTTGGTTTTAGACTCAAGCCCTAACAACTGTGTAATTTGGTGGATAAAAAGAAAGCGAAAATTTCTTAGAAATCATTTGCAAGAACTTTAAAAACAATTATATTTGCACTCCCAAAACAGGAATTAATTTTTTTTTCAATAAGAAAAATTTGATAAAATTCCTTCTTACCTGCCTGCCGGCAGGCAGGGCTCAGAACTGAGCTTTGAAAATATCGGCAGGAAGTAAGTTAAAAAGTCAAGAAAGACTGAAAAATGAATTGAAATTCCTCCTTAGCTCAGTTGGTTAGAGCATCTGACTGTTAATCAGAGGGCCCTTGGTTCGAGTCCAAGAGGAGGAGCAAAAAGCACTTACAAGAGTAAGTGTTTTTTTTTCGATGACGTTTGAGGTTTTAATCCGTCCACTGACGGAAGGAGCAAAAAGCACTTACGAAAGTAGCTGCTTTTTTTATGTGATATCCCTACCCTTAAAGATTTAACAATTTATTTTATTTTTTTTCCTATACCTTTGGGGTAAATCAATAATAAAAAAATGAATATGAAATTTACTTCCCGAATATTTTTGCTAATTGTTGTATTCTTCTTCAATTTTCAGGTCTCCACAGCTCAAAATAATTTATTAACTGATGAATATAAGGAACATGCGATACTCAGCCTTTCGCAATTAATGAACGATTATTATGTATTTCCCGAAGTTGCTAAATTAACTGAAGAACACCTGATGGCTCAATTGCAAGAAGGTTATTTTGATCAGTTTAAAAATGATGAAACCTTTGCTGATGCT
>Ga0209013_10000476_pt1 | contig 35558 bp, 26 predicted proteins | sample Cruoilmetagenom2_FD_187291 | JGI IMG/M metagenome (GOLD analysis project Ga0209013, IMG submission 187291) | Oil polluted marine microbial communities from Coal Oil Point, Santa Barbara, California, USA - Sample 2 (SPAdes) (version 2) | ecosystem: Environmental > Aquatic > Marine > Oil seeps ...
CTTATGGATCGGAACCATCGGGATCCTGCTCTACGTCGTCGCTATCTATGCCGCCGGTCTCACCCAGGGCCTCATGTGGCTCGCGTTCGACTCCGAGGGCTACCTCAAGTATGGCGATTTCATCGAGACCACCCTGCGTCTGATCCCGATGTACTGGGTGCGGGTGATCGGCGGCCTCGCCTACCTCACGGGGACCCTGATGCTGGGAGTGAACTTCTTCATGACCTGGCGCAACCGCCCCGCCGCCTATGAGGTCCCGGTGCACGAGGCGCCGGCACTTTCCAAGACCTACACCGATCGCCCCGAGCCGGTCTCACCGATGCACGCCGACGGAGTCCACGTGGCCAATGTGGCCTACAAGCTCGAGCGTTTCTTCAGCACCACATGGCACCGCCGCTGGGAGCGTCTGCCCGTGAAGTTCACGATCGCAGTCACGATCACGGTGGTGGTGGCCTCGCTCTTCGAGATCATCCCGACGTTCCTGATCAAGTCCAACGTCCCCACCATTGCTTCGGTGACCCCCTACACCCCCCTGGAGTTGGTCGGGCGCGACATCTACGTCTCGGAGGGTTGCTACAACTGCCACTCCCAGATGATCCGCCCGATCCGCGCGGAGACCGAACGCTACGGCGAGTACTCCAAGCCCGGTGAGTTCGTCTATGACCACCCCTTCCAGTGGGGCTCGCGGCGGATCGGTCCCGACCTGCAGCGGGTCGGCGGCAAGTACCCCCACCTGTGGCATGTCCGCCACATGGACGACCCGCGCGCCATCACCGCGGGTTCGATCATGCCCGCCTATCCGTGGATGCTGACCAAGGACCTCATTTTCGACGAGGTGCCACGGTCGATGCGGGCCAACCGCGCGGTCGGGGTGCCCTACACCGACGAGGAGATCTCAAACGGGGTGACAACGGCGCGCGAGCAGGCTTCGGCCATCGCCACCGAGATCGCGAAAGAGGGCGGGCCGGAGAATCTCGAGGACAAGCAGATCGTCGCCGTCATCGCCTACCTCCAGCGTCTCGGCACCGACATCTCCAAGCCCGAGGTGGTTGCGGTTGAGGTCGAGGAGGCGAACGTGCCGGAGGGTGCCGAGGTCGAGGAAGCGATCATCGCCGAGGAGGGATCATGAGCCTGTCCGACATCATGAGTGCCGCCGGTCTCAGCTCGTGGGCCGAGCTCGGGCTGATCCTCAGCTTCGTCACCTTCTCGGCCATCGTCGTCTGGGTGTTCGTGGTGCGCAAGAAGCGCTCTTATGAACACCTCCGCGAGCTTCCACTCGAGGACGACAATGCCCAGATCGCGAAAGGAGACACCCTCTCGTGAGCACCGAAAAACTCGAAGGCGAACCGGAAGTCCTCGACCAGGACCACATCCTGGATCACAGCTACGACGGCATCCAGGAGTACGACAACCCGCTGCCGCGGTGGTGGCTGGCCATTTTCTGGGCGACGATTATCTTCACACCGCTCTATATCCTCTACTTCCACTTCGGAGGCGGCATGCTCGCCACCGAGCGCTACGACGAGGCGATGATCGCCTTTTATGACAAACAGGCGGAGCAGCTTCTGGCACTCGGTGAAATCAGCGAGGGGACGCTGGTCGATCTCATGGCTGATTCGAGCATGATGAACGGAGGCAGAAAGGTCTTCCAGTCCAAGTGCGCCACCTGCCACGGCGTATTCGGCGAGGGCGGCATCGGCCCCAACCTCACCGATGAGTTCTGGCTCCACGGCGGCCAGCTCATGGACATCTACCGGACGGTGCGCGAGGGGGTTCCTTCCAAGGGAATGCTCGCCTGGGAGCGCCAGCTCAGACCCGCGCAGCTGATGGCGGTCTCCTCCTACGTCGGCAGTATGCTCGGTAACCAATCTCCAAACCCGAAGGCGCCCCAGGGTGAGCGCTTCACCCGCCAGCCGCCCGCGCCCGCGGAGGACATCCAGGAAACCACCGACGCGACTGAAGGCGAGGTCGAGACCGTCACCACGGCTTCGTAAAGGAAACCGTGACCATCACCTCGAACGCCCCGGAGGCCCAGGAGCAGGTGCTCTCGACCCTCAACCGTGACGGGTCGCGCCGCTCGATCCGACCCAAGCTGTCGAAGGGTCGATACTATCGACGGCGCCTCCTCACCGCCTGGGGCCTGATCATTACCTTCACCCTGATCCCGATCCTCAAGCTCGGCGGCAAACCGCTGATGTTGCTCGACGTATCCCGTAGTGAGTTCACCTTCTTCGGCACCACCTTCCTTCCCACCGACACCTTTCTGCTGATGCTGCTGCTGTTCAGCATCTTCGTCGGCATTTTCCTGATAACCGCCGTCTTCGGCCGGGTGTGGTGCGGGTGGGCCTGCCCGCAGACGGTCTACATGGAGTTCCTCTATCGGCCGATCGAGAACTGGATCGAGGGTGGCCGGACCCGCCAGATGCGGCTCGACGCCCAGGGGCCGGACGGACGGCGCATCCTCAAGTTCGTCGTCTTCTTCGTGATCTCCGCCTTCCTCGGTAATACCTTCCTCGCCTACTTCGTGGGATGGGACCGGCTGTTGAGTTGGATGACCCGGCCGCCCACCGAGCATTTCGGCGCCTTTCTGCTCATGCTCGGGACCACCCTGCTCATGTTCTTCGACTTTGCCTGGTTCCGGGAGCAGACCTGCATCGTCGCCTGTCCATACGGCCGCCTCCAGTCGGTGCTCCTCGACCGCCAGTCGCTGATCGTCGGCTACGACCCGGGGCGGGGTGAGCCCCGCGCCCGTTGGCGCAAGAACGAGGAGCGTTCAGCGGGCGACTGCATCGACTGCCACCTCTGCGTCAGCACCTGTCCGACCGGCATCGACATCCGTGAGGGGCTGCAGATGGAGTGCATCCACTGCACCCAGTGCATCGACGCCTGCGATGCAGTCATGGACCGCGTCAGCCTCCCCCGGGGCCTGATCGCCTATACCTCGAAGGCCGAGCTCGAGACCGGCAAACGTACCTTCCTGCGCCCGCGGCTGGTTGTGTACTCGGCGATCCTGGCGGTGACGTTCGGCACCCTGGCCTTCTCGCTCGCCGGCAAGAGCTCCGCCGACGTCACCCTGCTGCGTGGGCTCGGCGCTCCGTTCTCCATCCTCCCGTCGGGAGAGGTCTCGAACCAGATCCGGATCAAGATCGCCAACCGTTCCGAGGAGGAGCGGTCCTACCTCATCGAGCTCGCCGACAACAGCAGCCTCGAGCTGATCGCGCCCGAGAACCCGCTCACCGTGGCACCGGGCGAGACCGAGATGACCGCCGCCTTCATCACCGCTCCCCGTTCGGCCTTTAGCAACGGCGAAGCGCCCATCACGCTCTCGATTGGCGATGGCGTCGACTACACGAAAGTGTTCGACTACCGCATCCTCGGGCCGGCCGCGCGTGGGAACGGCGGCGAAGGGAGTGGGCCATGAAAAAGAGAAGCCTGTGGCCGTGGGTCATCGCCAGCGCCCTCGCCCTCCACGTCGTCGGATCGCTGGTCATGGTCTTCGTGGCGACCTCGAACCCCTCCTACGCCGTAGAGGAGAACTACTACCAAAAGGCACTGGCCTGGGACAGCAAGCGTGCCCAGGATGCGACCAACTTAGCCCTCGGATGGAAGATCGAGTTCACGGCGAACCCGCCTACGGCGCCGGGCAAGGACGCCGTTCTCGAGGCGCGGCTTCACGATGCCCACGGCTCCCCGCTCGACGGCGCGACGGTGTCGGTGGAGGCCTTCCACAACGCGCGCGCCCACGACATCCTCCGCGCCCAGCTCGAAGCGGAGGGGGACGGGGTCTACCGCTCGGCCCTGCCCATGAGGCACGACGGACGCTGGGAGCTGCGTTTCACCGTCACCCGAGGCAGCGACCATTTCACCCACACCGCGACACCGCACTTGTTCGTGGAGGGATGCTGGTGAGAACCCAGTATTTCGAATTTATCGGCGCGCAGAGACCGTCGGGTGACTTGAGCCTGTTGCCCGCGGTTGGGCGCGCTGGACGGGACGTGCCTGGCTTCAGCCTGGCAATCCACGGGAAGCGCGATCCTGACGGAAATTCGAAATTCGAAATTCGAAATTCGAATTCTGTCGACGGGGCAGCCCGATGACCGCCCTGCTGCTCACCGTATTCGCGGCGAGCCTGGTCGGCAGCCTGCACTGCATCGGCATGTGCGGTCCTTTCGTAGCCTTTTACTCGGGCGCGGATGGGTCGGCCGGCGCTCGCCGACTGCTAAGTCACGGCGCCTACAGTGGTGGACGGCTCGTGACCTACGCAATATTCGGGCTCGCCGCGGGCGGGGTCGGCGCGGCGCTCGACGTGGCCGGGTCCCTGGCCGGCGTGCAACGCATTGCAGGCATCGTCGCCGGCACGACCATGATCCTCTGGGGCGTGCTCACCCTGCTGCAGCTTCGCGGCGTTCGTATCTTCAAGCACGGCTCAGGCAACGGCCGAGTCGCGGGCCTGTTGCGTCGTGGGTTTTCATTGGTCAGCGACAAACCTCCGATGATTCGCGCTGCAGTCGTGGGTCTATTGTCTGGTTTCCTGCCCTGCGGTTGGCTGTGGGCCTTCGTGGTCACCGCCGCGGGCACCGGAAGCCCCGTCACAGGGGCGCTGGTGATGGCCGCATTCTGGGCCGGCACCCTGCCCGCACTGCTCGCGGTAGGCTTCGGCGTCCAGCTCGTCAGCGCATCACTGCGCCGCCACGTCCCCGCCGTCACCGCCGTGCTGCTGGTGGCGCTGGGCCTCTTCGCCATCCTCGGACGACCCACCTCGGTGACCGCGGCCATCACCCGCCATCAGCAGATGCACGGCGAGGTTCCCGCCGCTGAGGATGCGGGCGAGGACTGTTGTGCTGATGGGCAGGAAGAGGGGAATTAGGAATCAGGCTTGCTGCTTCTGGAACCAGACCATATCGAATGACCGGCCGTTCTTGACGCCCACATTGATGAAGCTGCCACACCTCGTGAATCCATGGGCGACGTGAAATTGGATGCTCCCCGGATTCAGGGAGGAGACGTGAGCCATGAAGTTGGTGACGCCGAGGGTCTTGCCGGCCTGGAGCAGATGTACGAGAAACGCGGCGCCGATGCCCCGGCCGGTGAATTCGGGATGAAGGAAGTACGTGAGGTCCGCAGTTTGGCGCATGGTGAGTACCGGATGAAACGGACTCAGATAGGCGAAACCGACCACTTCGCCTTCGATCTCGGCCACTACAAACGGAAACATCGGGTGTGCGGCATGGCGATCCCGAAAAAAGGCCGCGTCAACGGGTTGATCGGGGTACGCAGCGAAGGACTCCGTTACGAAGTGGTTGAAGATCGCAGTGATCGGTTCCCAATCAGGTTCTAATACGGGGCGGATGAGGGCATTCATGCCACGATTCTACCTGTCGGAAGTAGAAACGGGTGTGCCGGGTGTTCGGCTTCGTCAACGGCTGATGTTCATCTCAACGAGAATGCGGTAGACGCTCTTGCCACGAACGAGGGCGGCGATTCTGCATGAGAACGTGACTTCCTGGCCGTGTTCAAGCCGTTCGAAGGTGTGCTCGTCGATGGGGAGCTCGTAACTGAGCTGCCTGGAAGGATAGGTTTTGACCACCGACACCCAATGATGGTGATTCTCGAGGAGCTCATGGAGTGGTGGGTCGATCTCGCTGAGAAAAAGGTGATCGTTCTGGTCATAGTTCACACCGAAGTAGATGTTCGAACCGTTCTCTCTGGTGTATCGGCTGGTGATGACCGCGGATGGTACGTTGACAACCAGTCCCTTAAACGTCCTTGCGTGAAGGCGAAGCAACTGCTGAACGGTCTCGCGTGGCTGACCGTGGATGGCAAGCTCGAATTCCTCGATACCCGCCAGCAGCTCGAGGTCACTCATCGGTGCCCACGAACAGGCAGAGACCGACGCCGAAACCGCAATCAGCAGCGCGGTCTTCGATACGATATCAGGGATTCTCATAAAGCTTGTTCCCGTCGCGGCCTGACGACCAAGCTCACCGGTGGCGATGGAGTCGAGGGGCTCTCCGGGCTACTTGAGGACGTCCTTGAGAACCTCGGAAATCACCTTGTCCGCCGAGCGGGCCAGGAGGAGGTCGGTCCCCGCCATGCGCCACTCATAACCGTCGCGGGAGGGGAGTTTCTTCAAGAAATCCGAAGGTACCTTCTCCTTGGCTATCCCGGGCGGAATCGGCTTGCCCTTCGCCAGGTTTTTTCTTGTCCCGGGCGGCAATGCCTTTCGTCCCGTGAGGTTGCTCTCTCCAGCATATCGACGCGCGTCACTGGAGCTGATGAGTGCTGAAACGAGGCCGGCCACCTCCTGCGCATCCTTCAGATTCTCCCGATCCTCTTTCTTTTCGTTATTTTCCTTATTGGATTTGTTGGATTTGTTGGACTTGCCTTAGTCCTGGAGGGACTCCAGCGCCGGCACCGTGACGGGAATCATGCTGACGAGAAGAATGAACGCGATTCTCCGTAGTTTGGCGTGATGCAAAGGGAAACCCCTTCTTTCCTGGCAGACACAGCGTTGGCAATAACACCGAAAGACGCAGACACCAGGGTAACACCCATCGAAATCTCCCAGTCAAATGCTCCCCATGAACCGTGAACCGTACAAAGCACCGTTTCAGCTCCGGCCGGGGCAGGGTTGGGACTGGCGGCGCGGTGCGGTTCGTGGTGTGATGAGGGCCCATGACGGTGAACACAGACCTTGGCATTCACAGCGGCGACAGCGACGCCCTGCGCCGGGACGTGAGCTTTCTCGGCGCCTTGCTCGGCGAAGTGCTGCGCGAGCAGGGGGGCAATGCGCTGTTTGATACCGTGGAGGCGGCGCGGCTCGCAGCCCGGGCCAGGCGTGATGGCGACGACGACGCTGACCACCGCCTACATGATTTATTGACCGGCCTCGAGCCCCGGCAAGCGGCCGAGGTCGCGCGCGCCTTCTCCGCCTACTTCGCGCTCGTGAACATGGCCGAGCGGGTCCACCGTATCCGCAGGCGGCGCTCCTACCTGAGCTCGGGCGCCCCTCAGCCGGGCAGTCTCGAGGACGTCGTCCTCCGCCTCGCGGCCGACGGCCTCTCGATTGAACGCATGCGCGAGCTCCTCGGCAACATGCTCGTGGAGCCGGTCTTCACCGCCCATCCCACCGAGGCGATCCGGCGCACCATCCTCGCCAAGGAGCAACGGGTGGCGCGCACTCTGATCGACCGCCTCGAACACAGCGGCATGTCAGGCCGCGAGGAAGAGACGCTGACCCGGCGCCTCCGGGACGAGATCACCCTCATGTGGCAGACCGCCGAGCACCCGGGAGTGGGGCGGAGCGTGAGCGACGAGGTCGAGCACGTTCTCTTCTACCTCACCGACGTCGTCTACCGCATCGTTCCCGCCCTCGACGACGCGATGGCATCGGCGCTGCGCGCAGCCTACTCCGTAGACGCCGGCGACGACCTCCCGTGCCCGATCGTGCGCTTCGGCTCGTGGGTGGGCGGCGACATGGACGGCAATCCCAACGTCGGGCCCGACACCATTAGCCGTACCCTCGAACGCCAGCGGGAGCTGATTCTCGACCGCTACGTCGCCGAGGTGCGTGATCTCTTCCGCCACCTCAGCCAGTCGCGCTCACGGATCACGGTCGACGAGGCGGTGGAGGAGCGCTGCCGTGAGTACCGGCGGCAGATGCCCGAGGTTGCCGAGGGCATCCCTTCGCGCTACGACGAGATGCCCTACCGCGTCCTGCTCTGGTTCTCTTGGGCACGCCTCGAGGACACCCGCGAGGGTGGCCGACACGCCTACTCCTCGACCGAGGAATTCCGCACCGACCTGGAGCTGATCGCCGCAAGCCTGCGCCACAACCGCGGCGCGCACGCGGGCCTGACCCGCACCGCCCGGCTGCTGTGCCGGGTCAAAACATTCGGCTTCCACCTCGCCACCCTCGACGTGCGCCAGGATGCCCTCGTCCACCGCCGCGCCGCCGGTGAGCTGCTGGCGGATGCCGACTTCGTCGACCTCCCCCCCGAGGAGCGGGCCCGGCAGCTGCGCCGCGCGATCGACGCCGGACCGGCTGACCGCGGCGAGACCGGGGCCGAAACCGCCAAAACACTCGAGGTCTTCGCAAGCATCGCGAGCGCCCGTGCGCGCTTCGGACCCGAGGCGGTGGGACCGTACATCATCTCCATGGCCCAAGGCCCCGACGACGCCCTGGGCGTCCTCTACCTGGCTCGACGCTCGGGCCTGACCGACACCGGCGGCTCCGTGCCCCTCGACGTGGCGCCGCTGTTCGAAACGGTGGCCGACCTCGACTCCGCTGGCGATACCCTCGCGCGCCTGCTCTCAGATCCGCTCTACCGCAACCACGTGGCGGCACGGGCCAATCGGCAGATCGTGATGCTCGGCTACTCGGACTCGAGCAAGCAATCGGGTCTCGCCGCATCGCGCTGGGCCCTCTACCGGGCCGAGGCCGCGCTTTCGGCAACCGCCGACGATGCCGCGGTCGAGCTGACCCTCTTCCATGGCCGCGGCGGTACTGCGGGGCGCGGCGGCAGCAAGCCGAGGGCCGGCATTCTCGCGGAACCTCCGGGGGTCGTTCGCGGCCGTCTGCGGGTGACCGAACAGGGCGAGATCATCCATGCAAAGTACGGCCTGCGCGGGATCGCGCTGAGAACCCTCGAGCTCATGACCGGAGCCGTCCTCGAGGCGAGCGCCGTCGGCGCCCGACGCGACGAGCCCAGGTCCGGCTGGCCCGCCGCCATGGAAACCATCGCAGCCGCCGGACAGGCGGCTTATCGGAGCCTGGTCTACGACGACCCCGGCTTCCACAGCTACTTTCGCCTCGCTACCCCCATCGACATCATCGAAGGGCTCGAGATCGGGTCCCGGCCCGCCACCCGTCGCGCCGGCGCCCGGGTCGAGGACCTGCGCGCCATTCCCTGGGTCTTCGCGTGGATGCAGAACCGGCACCTGCTGCCGGGCTGGTTCGGAGTCGGCAGCGGCCTCACGGCGGCGGCCGAGGCCCATGGCGAAGGCGTCCTGCGGGAGATGGCGCGGGAATGGCCCTTCTTCGCAAACCTCCTCGCCGATGTGGAGATGGTCCTCGCCAAGTCCGACCTCGGCATCGGCGCTCGCTACGCCCGGCTCGCCGGCGCGGCCGGAGAGCGTCTCTTCCCGACGATCGAGGCCGAGTACGAACGCACCTGCGAGATTATCTGTGACCTACTCGAGACCAGCGACGCCCTCGAGCGCGAGCCCGTGCTCCGTCGTTCGATCCAGCTCCGCAACCCCTACGTAGACCCGATCAGCCTCCTCCAGGTGGATCTGCTGGATCGCTGGCGCGCCGGCGGTAGCAAGGACGCGGACCTCGAACGCGCCCTCCGCTCGACCGTTCGCGGCATCGCGCGCGGGATGCAGAACACCGGTTAGTTCTCAATTCTTAATTCTTAATTCTCAATTGCCGTCCACACACCCGTTGGGAATTCGGAATTCGGAATTCGGAATTATCGGCGCGGAGAGGCCGTCGATGACTTGAACCTGGTGCCCGCGTTTGGGCGCGACGAACGGGACGTGCCAGGTACGTGATTGTGAGGAGTTCGAACGACTTGAGCAGCTTGTTGCCCCACAATCACGCACCTGGCAATCCACGGGGAGCGCGACGACAGAAGGTCGCCTCGCACTCAGCAGCCCGTCGCCGGAGCGCGACCAAGCGCGCTGACCGGACGAGAGGCAAATATCGAATTTCAGATTTGCCGGCGGCCTCCGGCCGCGGCCACCACAGCAGGTAGTCATTTCGCCGAACACCAAAGTATTATGATGTACAGTTGCCTTGACATTTTGGAAAGCTAACTATACATTCTTTACATGAAACCACGGCACGAGATCTCCAACCACCTCAGGCGCCATCGCCTTATGGCTGACGGCATGACCCAGCAGGAGTTGGCCGATCGTGTGGGCGTCACCAGGCAGACGATTCTGTCCATCGAGAAAGGAAAGTACAACCCGTCCGTCGGTCTGGCTCTGCGCCTGGCGCTGACCTTCGGGGTTGCGGTGGACGAGCTCTTCGAGATCGAGAAGGGACTGTAGGATGTCTCAACCCCTGGATCGCTTGCAATGGCGTCCTTCTCTGACCACGCTGATCGCCAGCGGCCTGGTGATTCTCGGTCTGCTGCTGGCTCCCGTCAACTGGGGTTTCCTGGTTCTCGTGGCGTTGGGCACCCTCGGGCCGGGCATTCTCCGCGAGTTCGGCTGGCTCCGGGACAAGGACGAGTTCCAGCAGCGGGCGGCCCGTCGGGCGGGCTTCCATGCCTATCTGGTCACCGGTTTCATCGCCTTCCTGCTGGTCGCCTACCTGCGGTCGGGCGAACGGGATATCAAAGACCCTGAGGAACTGGCGACGTTCTTCCTGGCTCTCCTGTGCTTCACCTGGTTCTTCAGCACCCTGCTCAGCTACTGGGGTCCACAGAAGACCGCAAGGAGAACGCTGGTGGTCTTCGGCTCCGCCTGGTTCCTGGTCACCGTCTTGGACAATTTCGACGACCCGGTGGCGATGTTCATGCAGGTCCTGGTCATGGCTGCGCCGTTCTTCGGGCTCGCCTTTCTGGCGCGAAAATGGCCTCGCGTCGCCGGCGTGCTTCTGATCGCCGCCTCGGTGTTCTACCTCTTCTATTTGGGCATGCTTCGAAGCTCCGCGATGGGGCTGGCGACCCGGGGCCTGGTGCTCGTCCTGTTCCTGGGCCCGCTCGTCGCCAGCGCCGTCGCGCTCCTCCTGGGACCGCACGCTGACGGCCAGGAAGAGCAGGAGGTAGCTCGAACCAAGTGAGCCGGCCAGGGTCGAACTCTGGACGCATGTCTCTGAATACCAGCGCCATCGATCTGGATTCTCAGAGTCCTCCACAGCGTGAAACACCAAAGAGAAAGGGTAAGAGGCGTGAGGACCGCCCACTCTCCCGATGGGAATTAGGAATGAGGAATTCGGTGAGAAGTGCGGGTTAAACCCCCGGCGACGGCAGACTGAATCCCGCAACTCGAAGCCTGGATTCCATGTCACCCTTTTCGACGCATTTCTGGTAGGCCTCGAGGGGGTCGATCACCCGCTCTTTCACCAATCGAATGAGGTCGTCGTTGAGCGAACACATTCCGAGCTTCGCGCCGGTCTGCATGGCCATCGGGATCTGGTGGCTCTTGCCTTCACGGATCTGGTTCGCCACCGCCGGGGTTACCACGAGGATCTCGAATGCGGCGACCCGGCCGCTGCCGTCCGCCCGTTTGAGCAGGGTCTGCGCGATCACTCCCTTGAGGGACGCCGACAGCATCATGCGGATCTGATCCTGACGATCGGCCGGGAATTGGTCGATGACCCGATCGACCGTGCTTGCGGCCGTCGAGGTGTGAAGGGTTCCGAATACCAGGTGTCCAGTCTCGGCTGTTTCGATCGCCGTTTCGGTGGTTTCCAAATCACGCATCTCGCCCACAAGCACGACATCCGGGTCCTGCCGAAGAGCCGCTCGCAATGCGGTCTTGAAGCCCTCGGTGTGGCGATAAACCTCGCGTTGGTTCACGAGGCACCGTTTGTTTGTATGCACGAACTCGATCGGATCCTCAATTGTCACGACATGGTCGGTACGGTTGTCATTGATGTAGTCGATCATCGCCGCCAGTGTGGTTGACTTTCCGCTCCCCGTCGGCCCGGTCACAAGAACCAGCCCCTTGTTGAGCAAACACAGATCGGCAAAGACCTGAGAAAGTCCGAGCTGCTCGAAGGTCAGCACCTGTTCAGGAATGTGCCGGAAAACCGCGCCGACCCCGGTGCGGTCGAAAAAGGCGTTGACCCTGAACCGCCCGACACCCGCAATTTCGTACGCGAAGTCGGTATCTTTTTTGGCTTCGAACTCCTGCCTGTTACGTTCCGGCATGATCTCGCCCAACAGACGTTCAACCTCCTCAGCCGGAGTCGGTTGCGTCTTCTCACTCGAGGTCGGTTTCATAACCCCGTGCACCCGGTAGGTGGGGCGAACGCCGGAGCACAGGTGGAGATCCGATGCGCTGATCTGGGTCATGACCGCGAGGTACCTGTCGACGCTTGCCATCGTTGACCGCCTACTCGGCCAGCACGGGCTCGAAATCGGCCCGTGCTGCCATGATTTGAACCACGGAACGATAGGGAATGATGCGAAGTCTCCCGTCATCGCTGCGCACCAGCAGCTCGTGTCCCGTTGCGCCTGCCTCGATTCCCAAAATGGCCCCAGTCACAGAACGTCCGTTCACGAGCTCGACCTCCACACTGACCGAGTCTGTGAGCAGCTGGGCGAGGTTGATTCCCGCGCAGCCGCTGACCTCAAGACTCCAGGCGATATTCCGGCGGTACTGCTCGACGATCAAGCGAGTCTGCGCCGCCAGCTGGTCCCCGAGTCTGCTGATGATCTTGGCCCAGGTCATCGGGGCGTCGCCACGCAGGTCTGCGATCGTCGTCAGGTCCATCGCAAGAACGCGGGTCGGTTCCACGGCTCTTGCGGTCGCAGGCCTCGCACCGTCGTCAATCACCGACAGGAGACCGAGCACCTGGCCGGACCGCACGGTCCCGAAGACACGCTCAACCCCTCCGGCGAAGAAGGCAACGAGCTCCACCGCCCCTTCGAGGACAACGAACATCCCGCTCGGAGCATCCCCTTCCGAGTACAGCAGCTCACCGGGGGCAAAAGTACGCTCGCCGGCCCCCAACGCCAGTACCTCTATCTCCTCACGGTCGAGATTTTCAAAAACGGCCAACTGTGCCAATACCTCGTGCAACTCACGCATCGTGGGACCTCGATTCCTGATCGCAACCGGTGTTCATTCTAACGTGAGTCCTCCCGGCCACTCAGAGAGGGGCCCACAGGGCTGCTGCGCCCCTTCGCGGCTTATGGCGCGGCACAGCCCGCGAGTGTGGCCTCACGCCGGCCACCCGCCTACGCCAATTTCTCTCCTCCACCCTCCTCATCTGGGTTTCGGGATAATCCGGCGACCTCGGCGACTCTATCCGGTGGTCCAAGGACAAAAAGCACATCGTTAGAACAAAATGACATGTTCACGTTTGGGTTGGTTAAGATATCGGAGTTTCGACGAATCGCCAATACCGTAACTCCAAATCTCTTCCTCAGCTCCATTTCAGCCAAACTTCTTCCGTCTAAGGGTGATCCTTCAACGACCCTCAACGTGCTGATTTCAACATCGGGAATCTGAAGGCTCAAATCGGAGAAAGATGGCATCACCTTGCCAAGGCTTCGGAACATCTCGTAACCATCTGACCGGATTTCAGCCACCAGCGCCTCGATTTCATCCCTCGGTACCAGATATTTAGCCAAAACCCGCGTGAAAATCTCCACCGATGTTTCAAACTCCTCCGGAATGACCTCGTCGGCTCCTAACTCATAAAGAGGCCTCATCTCTTGGAGATAACGGCTCCGTACGATCAAATGAGCACCAGGATTAAGTCTCCGAACAATCTCGGTAATTCTGCGGGTTGACGTCGGATCATTAATCGCGGCGACAACTATCCTCGCACCCTTGATATTTGCCTGTTGAAGTACGACCTCGTGGGTTGAATCGCCATAATAAATCGGCTCAGATTTTGCTTGCTCTTCCCTCACTGTTTTTGGATTCATCTCAATGACTGCATAAGGGATACCTGATAACCGTGCGGCTCGTGCTACATTTCTGCCATTCACTCCGAATCCGATGATAATAAGGTGATCTTTCTTCACCTCGATCTCTACCTCCGTGACGGGATAAAGACCAGTTCTCAATCTCTCTGGTAGCGGCAATCGCAGGACCATATCAGCTGCCCGAGGTGCCAGTGAAATAATGAACGGCGTCGCCGCCATGGTAAGTACTGAGACAGCCAGAAACATCTGATAAACATTCCCGGCAAGCAAACCATGTTCAACACCTGTTCTGGATAGAATGAAAGAAAACTCACCAACCTGACTGAGTGCAAGGCCAACCAAATTTGAGGTGCGAAAAGGGAGCCCTAACAAAACTGCCACAAAACAAGCGATGACAGATTTCAGAACCAGAACTCCCACTGCTATCAATAAAATTGTTCCTGGTTGCTGAATAAGGAAGTCTACATTCAGCAACATACCAATGGAAACAAAGAAGAAGCTAATAAAGACATCCCGAAAGGGTAAGATATTCCCGAGTGCTTGATGGCTGTATTCAGATTCGGAAATGATCAATCCTGCCAAGAAAGCACCCAGGGCAAGGGATAGCCCTGCCTTGGAAGTCAGCCAGGCAACACCAAGGCATATTACAACCACGCTTAATAGAAAAACTTCTTGATTGCGTGTTCTCGCGATTTGATACAGCACCTTTGGCACAATCCATTTGGTGCTGACGATTACCAACAGAATTATTCCGATTCCTTTTGCCAGAAGAAGGAGGACGGATTCACTCAAACTCCCCGTTGCACCCGCCAGTAGCGGGGTGAGCAGGATCATAGGAACAATAATGATGTCCTGGAAGATCAGGATGCCGAGCGTCGCACGCCCGTAGGGACTATCAACTTCGGCTCTTTCTTGGATAATCTTGAGTACGATCGCCGTACTGCTCAGGGCTACGAGAAATCCGAAAAATACTGCCTCACCAAAGGCTTGACCAAACCACCTGGTTATGAGAAATGTGGCAGAAAATGTCAGCAAGACCTGAAACGAGCCACCCATCAGGACAGACTTCCTGATTTCCAGAATCCTTTCAAATGAGAACTCGATTCCGATCGTAAATAGCAGTAACACAATCCCGATTTCAGCTAAGATTTCAACTTCGTGAACAGCCTCTACAAGCCCAAACCCGTAAGGCCCGACGAATATCCCCGTCAGAAGGAATCCCACAACCGCCGGCACACGAAGTCGGTGGCATATTAGGAGAACCGCTATAGCCAGTCCAAATATAATGACAATGTCATTTAGCAGCGGTATTTCCATATTCTAAATTGCCTTCAGATTCAGATCGAAAAACCCAAAGCAACGGGACACACAACACATGTCAAACTCTCTTTGCACGAGGCACCCGAATCCAACTAGAGATCCCAACCCGCATATCTCACCAGCTTTCGGCTGCGGCCGACGATGCACCACACGTGGCACCGCTTTCTCGATTCGCTCGCTTAACGTACTGACAGTACGCCTTCGCTCCCTCAACAACGAGAGCGGCGCCACGCACGGCACCTCGCCGCCCTCGCGACGGAACCTGGTGAGATGTGCGGGCTTACGAACCGGGCGGGAACGACTTTGGGACCGTGCTGTCAGTTTGGCCCCCCCCGGGGGGGATCGCCCTCCCCCGCATGTCTCCTGACATCAGAATAGTAGCCGGGTTCTCATGAATAGTCCGGGTTGGGCCCTTCGTGAGAGAATCCTTCCGATGCCCGACGCGACAGTTCCCAACAATCTCATCGAATGCGACCACTGCGGACTTCCGGTGCCGGCAGGGCTGGTGGATCCGGAGACCGAACTGCAGTTCTGCTGCTCGGGCTGCCGGGTGGCCTGGGAGGTCATCCACGAACACGGCCTGGACAGCTACTACGACATCAAGCATCGTATCGACGCCCCCGAGCAGGCGGCGCATCGCAGCGGCAAGAGCTTTTCGGAGTTCGACGACCCCACATTCCAGGAGCTCTACTGCCACCATCTGCCCTCGGGCCTGGCCACCATCGAGCTCTACCTCGAGGGGGTGCACTGCGCCGCCTGCGTGTGGTTGGTAGAGAAGCTGACGGTTGTCGTGGATGGCGTGGCGGAGGTTCGTCTCGACCTCGGTCGTTCCCTCGCCCACGTGACCTGGGACGCGCAGACCACCCCATTGTCCGAGGTAGCCCGCTTCCTCGACTCGATCGGCTACACCCCCCACCCCTTCCGCGGGGTCGAGGCGCGGGACATGGCCCGCCACGAGGAACGAGCATTGATCATCCGCATCGCGGTCGCCGGTGCTGTGGCCGGCAACGTCATGCTCATCGCCTTTGCCCTCTACGGCGGCCACTTTCACGGCATCACCGGTCAGTTCGAACAGCTCTTCCGCTGGCTCAGCCTGGGCCTCTCCCTGCCCTCCGTCCTGTGGTGCGCGGCGGTCTTCTATCGCGGGGCATGGGGCGCCCTCAAAACCCGGACCCTGCACATGGATCTTCCCATCGCGATCGGCATCCTCGCAGGCTTTATTCAGGGCGCCCTCAACACCATACGCGGCAGCGGCGAGATCTACTTCGACTCGGTCACGGTGTTGATCTTCTTCCTGCTCGTGGGCCGTTTTGTCCAGCGTCGGCAGCAGCGGGCAGCCGCCAGCTCCACCGAGCTGCTTTTCTCGCTGACGCCTTCCACTGCCCGGCTGGTGGAGTCCGGCGGCATTCGCGAGGTACCGCTGGAGGCCCTCAGAGCCGGCGAGGTGGTCGAGGTCCGTACCGGCGACTCGATCCCCGCCGACGGCGTCGTCATCGAGGGATCGTCGACCCTCGATCGTTCCCTGCTCACCGGCGAGTCGTTGCCCGAATCGGTGGCGGCGGGAGATCCTGCGCATGCCGGGACCGTCAATCTGAGTGGGCGCCTGTTGGTGGAGGTCCGGGCCACCGGCGAGGACACGCGCATCGGCCGCCTCATGCGGCTGGTCGAGGAGGGTGCGCAACGACGCGCTCCGGTGGTGCTGCTCGCCGACCGGATCTCGGGCTGGTTCGTGGCGATAGTGCTGGCTCTGGCAGCGCTGACCCTCTTGATCTGGCTTCGCCTCGACCCGGCGAACGCCGTCGAGCACGCGGTAGCACTGCTCATCGTCAGCTGCCCCTGTGCGCTCGGCCTGGCGACGCCCCTCGCCGTCAGCGCCGCCATCGGCCGCGCCGCGAGGAGAGGGATCCTGATCAAGGGAGGCGACGCCCTCGAAAACCTCGCTCGACCCGGACGGATGATTCTCGACAAAACAGGGACGCTCACCGAGGGCCGCCTCGCCGTGGTCCGCTGGTGGGGGAACGAGAGCGTCCGGGGTTTGGTCGCCGCCGTCGAAGAACATTCCGCCCATCCCGTTGCACGAGCCCTGAGCGAGGCGTTCGTCGGAGGCGAGAAAGCGGTTGCCTCCGAGGTGCACGAGATCACCGGTGCGGGGATCAGGGGAGTCTGTGACGGCCATCGGGTGCTGGTCGCCTCCCCGGGACACGCGGTGGGCGAACTCGGAGCATTGCCCGCCGAGGCGGCCGCAGCCGTTTCCGATTTTGCCGGCGAGGGCATGAGCCCGGTGGTGGTGGCCGTCGATGACAGGGTCGTTGCGGTGGCTGGCATCGGTGATCCCCTGCGCTCCGACACTGCAGAATCTCTCGACGCCATCCGCAGACGGGGTTGGCAGGTGGAGATCCTGTCGGGCGACCATCCCGCCGTGGTGAAGTCGGTCCTCCGTGGGGTGGGCTTCGAGCCTGCAGCCGGACGCGGAGCGGCAAGCCCCGAAGACAAGCTGGAGGTGGTTCGTGAGGCGGCCGAACAGGGGCCGGTGGCGATGGTCGGGGACGGTGTCAACGACGCGGCCGCGCTGGCCGCGGCCACGGTGGGAATCGGCGTCCACGGCGGCGCCGAAGCGGCGCTCGCGGCCGCCGATGTCTACCTCGGCCGGCCCGGCCTCGCCCCGGTGGTCGAGCTCCTCAACGGCTCACGGAGAACCCTCGGCGTCATCCGCCGCAACCTCGTCCTCTCACTGACCTACAACGTGGTCGCGGTGTCTTTCGCCATCACCGGCCACATGAGCCCCCTGCTGGCGGCCGTGCTCATGCCCCTGAGCTCGATGACGGTGGTGCTCTCTTCGTACAAGGCGCGTACGTTTTAGGTCGCAGGTCACAGGTCGCACCGAGATTGTCGACTGGACTCATGCGATGTCAAGTGTTTTTTCCTTCCTATACCTCTCTTTCGTGACCTCCGTGCCTGCAAAAACCTCAAGCCTGAGACCTGAGACCTGAAGCCTGTGAGACCTGAGACCTGAAACCTGTTCCCCTCCCGATGAACGGGCGAGCGAGTAAAATAGCCCCGTGTCCGCCATCTACATCGCCCTCCCCGCCGCTCTCCTCCTGGCGCTGGTCTTCCTCGCCGCCTTCATTTGGTCCGTTCGCGCCGGCCAGCTCGATGATCTCGAGACGCCCGCGGTGCGGATCCTCGGCGAGGAGGACGAGCGGGATCCCCAACGGGAAAATGTGATTGAGGACACATCTCATCAGGTTGACTGAACCCCTCGTCGATCGAATCCGTATTATAGGTTGTAACCCGCACTTCGAAGTTGGGCAAAGTAATCGATGAGAGGAGAGAACTTCATGTGGCACCAGATTCCCGATCCCCGGAGATTCGAGCGTGGCCTCTTTTGGCGCGATCACGGGGTCTGGAGCTTTTCCCACCCTTGCATGACGGCCCGGCCGTCACCAGCCCCTATCCCGCCTGATTGAGACCCCCAAACTACCCCCCCCTCCGACCGTCACGGCGTCCGGGCGCCGAGACGGCCCTCACCTGTCTCGATGCAGGTCGCAGGTCGCAGGTCCCACATCGCAGGTCTCAGGTCTCAGGGCGCACATCACACATCGCAAGTCGCAGCAGAATCGTCGACTGGATTCCTGGATGTCGAGCCCTATTTGTTACTTTCGTGAGTACTTCAATGAGACTTGAGACCTGAAGCCTGTGAGACCTGAGACCTGAAGCCTGAGACCTGAAGCCTGTGAGACCTGAGACCTGAAGCCTGAGACCTGAAGCCTGTGAGACCTGAGACCTGAGACCTGAAGCTTTTGAGACCTGAGACCTGAAACCTCTACACAATCAACATCGCGTCACCGTACGAAAAGAACCGGTAGCCTTCAGCGATCGCCTCCCGGTAGGCCGCAAGCACCCGTTCTCGGCCGGCGAAGGCGCTCACCAGCATCAACAGGGTGGAGCGGGGCAGGTGGAAGTTCGTCAGCATCGCCCCCAACCCTCGGAATTCGTAGCCCGGCGTGATGAAAATATTGGTCCAGCCGTGGCCCGCGGCCACCGTCCCGTTCCCCGCCGCCAACGCTCCCTCGAGCGCGCGCACGGTCGTGGTGCCCACGCAAACCACGCGCCGACCCGCCTCGAGGGCGGCGTTCACCGCTGCGGAAGCCGTCTCCGAGAAGTGGTACCACTCGTCGTGCATCTCGTGGTCCTCGATCTGATCCACCTGCACCGGCCGGAAGGTGCCGAGGCCCACGTGCAGGGTGAGCAAGGCGAGCTCCACCCCCGTGGCGCGTACACCGTCCAGAATCTCTTCGGTGAAATGCAGGCCCGCGGTCGGCGCCGCCACCGCGCCCGGCGAGGCCGCATAAACCGTCTGGTAGTCCATTCGATCAGCCGGAACCGACCCGTCCGGCCGTTGGACGTACGGCGGCAGGGGCACCTCGCCGATGCGGTCCAGACGGGCGAGCTCCAACGACGGAACGAAGCGCACGATCCAACGCCCCTCCCCGAGCGCCTCGACGGGCATCACCTCCCCGCCGTCCGGAAGCACCAGCCGCTCACCGGTCCGTGCCCGAGCCGACGGGCGCAGCAGGCTCTCCCAAAGATCGTTCGTCACCCGGCGGAGGAGAAGCAGCTCGAAGCTGCGGCCGGTCAGCCGCCGAGCTGCCAGCCGCGCCGGAATCACCCGGGTGTCATTGAGGAGCAGGAGGTCGTTCTCCCGCAGCATCCCCGGCAGCTCGGCCACCGTCCGATGCCCGAGAAGACCGCTCGCCCGGTCGAAAACCAATAACCGCGAGGTTCCTCGCGGCGCCGGCTCCTGCGCCACCAGCTCAATGGGCAGATCGAAGTCGAAGTCGTCGGTCCGCACCACCGCATAGTAGACCGGATTCTGTCGGTCGGCGGCGTCCTCGCCTTTCGACGTGCGGAGAAAAAGCGGGAGGCCCGCGGAGGGCCTCCCTTGAAGGAGGAGTGGCGCCTCGCGCCCGGTCGAGCTCTCAGTTCAAAAGCAAGGTGGGTCTGTAGAGCTCGACCATATCGATCATCCGAACGTCCTGATCCGTCGTGAAATGGTCCATGCACGGGTCGTCGGTGTAGTCCATGAAGTTGAAAATCGGGTCCAACCCTACCTGCGGGCAGGTGTCTCTTCCCTCTGGGCAGCCGAAGGCGGCGGTCGCCTCGAAAGGCGTGTCGTCGATCTCGTCCCCCGGCTCAGTGCAGCCGTTCTGGAAGGTGTGGAGCAGTCCGAAGTAGTGACCCGCCTCGTGGGTCGCCGTGTCGCCTTCGTCATACGGAACCGCCGTGCCACCAGGCAGCGAGGAGTGCAGCAGTACCACACCGTGCCGGTAGTCGTCCTCCGGAAACGACCACGGGAGATAGGCGAAACCCAACAGCTGCCACTTGCCGTAGTGCGGATCGCAGCTGTAGATGTTGAGGGTCGTTTCCGGTGATACGGCGAGAGCCCTCTTCATCCTGAAGTTCTGCTGGTAACACCTGTCGAACCACGGTTCCTGCTCGGTCTGTTCGAAATAGTCGACGCTGTCGAGGGTGAAGCGGAATTCCCCGTAGGCCTGGTTGAGTACCTCGATCTGCGCCTCGATCTGCTCATTCGGCGGGATGCCAATCTCATGACCCTCCTCGTCGACCTTGTAGATCACGTGGAAGGCGACCGGGACACCGATTTTTCTGCCTCTCTGTCCAGCTCCCTGATGTTGAGCGAGATCCTGCGCAACAGCCGCCATCTCGGCGAGGCTGGGCTCCGGCGTCCCGCAGCGATAGCCGCGGACCAGGTCGCCGTCCGGTCCCTGGAAATAGATATGATTCTGGTTGGCGAAGACCTCCGCCGGCTCAGCCGCCGTCGACGGCTCCTCAGCGAAAGCTGCTCCTCCCACTGCGAGAACTGTAAACATGAAGATCCAGACAATTCGAAGTGTGTGAGCTCGCATCACGCCTCGTTCCTCCCTTGCCGTGCCGAGGCCTCCCGGCGCCAGCAGGTCTGTTGATCCAAGGGGATCCCTGTAATCCGAACGGCCCGTCGCCATCGCACGAGGGCGGAGGCCGCTCTTGGCTCGAGTGGTCAGCGCGTTGCGATCCGGAATCCTGCACCCGCCCGACAGTGCCGTCCCTGACCGTTGCCCCGCTCATGACCGTCCTACCCTCTTCCACCCCCCTCCGCCTATCCATCCCTGATCTCAGTCGGTCCTACCGCAAGATCCGCGCCAGGTCTTCTGACCACAAAAAGGCCCTTCAGCACAGCCAAGGTCCTTCCTCGACCTCAGTTCACCGGGGCAAATCGATCCACTCCCGTGTCACACGGACACGGAGGACGCCTGCCTCGCTAATAACCCGGTGAGATATGCGGGTTAGAATTCCAGTCGATGGCACGAACCTCGCGGCAGAGACTCGGTCGAAACGCGGAATGGGCAGCACTGCTGCTGCTCCTCCTCAAGGGTTACCGCCTCCGCCATCGCAACTGGAGGGGCGCCGGCGGAGAGCTCGACCTGGTGATGCAGCGCCGTTCAGAGATTGTCTTCGTCGAGGTCAAGGCTCGTGCGAGCAGTCTCTACGGCGGCGCGGTCGCCGCGGTGGACGCCCACAAACGGCGGGCCCTCACCCGCACCGCCGCCGTCTACCTCGGCCGCTTTGGGCTGTGGGAGCGACCCTGCCGCTTCGACGTGATCACCTTCGACCGGCGTGGTGGCCTGCTGCCGTGGCGCCTGCGCCACTACCGGAACGCATTCCAACCCAATCTTGGCCGGCAGTTTTGAGGGCCGGGTTTTGAGTTTTTAGTTTTGAGTTTTGAGTTACGGGCGCCCAGCAGGCGTCAGTCACCCGCCCAAGCTGGGGCAAATGGCTCCGATTCACCTGACCGACCCGCGCGCCGATAAATTCGAAATTCGAAATTCCTAATTCCTAATTCCTAATTCCGAATTCTCTCGGTGCGTGGCCTCTACTTCTGAAACCACTTCTTTTTCTGGATCGTGAGCGGACCCTGGGGACCCCCGAGCCGGGTCTCGTGCCCGGAGTGGTCGGTGGCCACCACGAAGAACTGCACCCATGCGTTGCCGTGCAGATCCGGACTCACCTCGAAAGGGTACATTCCACTGCCCTGGTCCTGGAGGACGATTTCCCGGTACTCGGGGTTGGATTCGGTTTTCACGACCACCACGACCCGCTCGACCCGGTAGTCGTCGGTCACACTCAGGGGAACGACCAGGGTCTTGTTCTTCCGGAACGCGAGTTCGAAGTCATTCGGCAGCTCGATGATGGGGTGGCCGGCATCGAGATTCGCCAGTTGAGTCTCGAGGCGACGGCGACCTTCCTCGTATCTGTCCAGCCAGTCGGAATCGGGCTCGGCCGCCGCCAGAGCCCGCAGACCGCCTTCGGGATTTCCGGCCTCGCCCATGGCCAACGCCTCATCGAGGATCTCCCGCTGCCGCTGCTCCGCCCGTACCTGCTCCCGGCACCAGTTGATCCGCTCTTCGACTCCGGTCCGGCCGGGCCGCGCCTTCTGGAGGCTATCGAGCCGGACGATAGCGAGCTCGTAATTGCCAGCTTCAATCGCGGTCTCGGCATCCGCCCTTATGGCAACCGCCGCCTGCTCGCGCAACTGGTAGGCTGCGTTGTACTCCGGTAGCAAGGCACTGACCGCCGCCGAAAGCTCGATGACCCGGAGGTTATCCCCGGCCTCTTCCGCAGCCCACAGGTCGTTGTGGGCGTTCATGGCCTCACGCGCGCGGTCCAGGTCTCGCTCCAGGCCGGGCACGGTCCTCAGCTCGGCCCGCGAAAAGGCGGAGACCCCGACTATGCCGCGGCGGAGCATGCGCACGCTTCCCTGCTCGAGCCCACCCCTGAGATCGCGAATCGCACGGTCGCGATCGGCCCCTGCGAGAGCGCTCCGAATATCCTCGTAGGTCGCCGCCTCGTCCTCCGTGAAGGCCTCGATCTCCTCGGGCCGGAGCGCCTGGATCGCCGCGCGCGAACCGGCTGCGTCGCCACCCATCAGAAGCGCCTCAGCGCTCTCCAGGCGAGGATTGGTGGATGGTGGCAGCTCTGGCTCCGGCGTCGGTTCCGGGGTGGGAACAGGGGTCGGGATCGCCACTGGTTCGGGCGGTGCAGCGGGTTGGGCACGAGGCAAGATCAGGGTAACGATTACCAGCAATACCACCGCCAGCACCGCCGTCGCGGCGAGCAGAATCGATCGCGGTACGGCTGGGCGCGCCGGCTCGTCGCTGTCGGCCGACACCGGCACAGCACTTGGCTTCAAACCTGGTTCAGAAGGTGCGCCGGCGACCGAAGACGCCTTCTCCGGCGAAGGGGGCGTTTCGGACGGTTTTGAAGGCGGCGCGGCACTGGCAGCGGGAATCAGTTCACCGTCGAGGGTCGGCCCGTCACCCCGGCGGCGAGGAATCTCCGGGATGGACGGAGTCGGTGGTTCCACGGGGAGCGCCACCTCCGGCAACTCTCCCGGCTCGACCCTGAAGGTTTCGTAAGGCGATAGCGCCTCCCCTCCATACACCGCCATCGCTTCGGAATCAGCAGGCTCATCTGGAAGCGCACGGATCAGAGCATCCCGCATGTTGGCAAGGGACTCCCCACGCACCATCGGATCCAGATTCAGGGCCCGCTTCAGCATCGAGATCAGGGGTCCGGTGTCGCCAAGGCCCTTCGCCACACCCTTGCTCAGGACCACCCGCGGTTTCTTACCGCCCGCGCCCTCCGCCTCGGTGCCGAGGAGACGGCAGGCGATCACCGCGAACGAGAAAAGGTCGCTCCGCCACCCGTCGGCGGGGACGACCGCTGCAGACGGAAGGAGCTCCGGTGGGACCTCGGGCGCATCGGGGTCCGGCCACACACCGCCGGCCACCGATGCGAGGAAGGCCGCCGTGCCAAAACCCAGGAGCCGGACCCGCTCCGACTGCCCCTGTTCACTAATGAGGATGTTGTCTGCCCGGAGGTTGAGGTGTGACACGCCGGCACTGGCCAGGACCTCGAGCGCGCCGAGAATCTGCAGAAGCACCGGCACCGCCCGCCCAGGCTGCGGCGCCGCCCAGGCATTGAGATCAACGCCGCTCACCACGTCCATTACCAGGAAAACGCTCTGATCGGGTGTGAGGCCGAAGTCGCGAATCGGCGGGACCGAGGCGCCCGGGAGGGAACGAACCGCCTCGGCCACACGGTGGAAGCGCTCGATCTCCTCCTCGCCTGCCACCGGGCTGCCGCGGGCGATGAGCTTGAGCACAACCTCATCGCCGATGCGGGGGTCGGCCGCCAGGAACACGGTGCTCCAAGGTGAGGTCTTCAGGACCCTCGCAGGACGGTACTCCTCGACGATCTCTCGTACCTGCATCGTTTCTACTATACCGCGGGTTGGGACCTTGTCCGATTCCGAACAGGCCCGTCGCGCAACCGGACAGAATTACGTTCGAAAACGAAAGAACGCCCCCCAAAACGGCTGGCATGGTCGTTGCTATTGCACACCCTGGACAGACTGGAATCTGACGTGGCCCTGATCAACGACATACGGTTCGCCTTTCGCACCCTGCTTCGAATCGAGTACCAGAAAGGAATCACCATGGATGGATTGCTCACCGAAATCCGTTTCGCACTGCGGCACCTCGCACGAAGCCCGTCGTTCTCGATCCTCGTCATCCTCACTCTGGCCCTTGGAATCGGCGCCACCACTGCGATCTTCAGCGTCGTCAACGGCGTGCTGCTGAGCGATCTTCCGTACCCCGAGTCGGACCGAATGCTCAGGGTCCGCGCCCACTTCCAGGGACGCGTATTCAGCTCAAGCGCTGCGGCCAACTTTCACGACTACCGCGAATTCGAAAGCACCAAATCCGTCACTTTCTATCGATTCCAACGGTGGTATCTCGGCGGCACGACCGAACCGCGATTTCCTCTCGGGGCCGAGGTCAGCCACGAATTCTTCGATGTGGCCGGTATCCAGCCGGCCCTCGGAAGAGGTTTCACATCCGACGACGACCGCGCCGACACCGATGTAGTGGTCATCAGCCACGGGCTCTGGCAGAGCCACTTCGCCGGACGTTCCGACATCACGGGCCAGAAAGTCATCCTCGATGGGGCGCCGTACACCGTGATCGGTGTGGCGCCGGCCGGCTTCAACTTTCCCAACCCCGAGGTGGAGGTATGGCGGCCGCTGTGGTTCGACGTTTCCGCGTCCGGACACCGGACAGACCATCTTTACGAAGTGATCGCGCGGGTCGCGGACGGCGTTGCCATCGAAGAGGCGCAGGCGGAGTTCGCCGCCTACGGTAAGCGCATGGTCCAGGAGTATCCCGAGAACTACAAGAACTTCCAGTACGGAATTTCGGCGATCAGTCTACTCGAGTCCAGGGTGGGTTCGGTCCGCGCCCCGCTCCTTGTGCTGATGGGCGCCGTGATCTTCGTGCTGCTGATCGCGGTCGCAAACGTCGCGAATCTCCTGCTGGTTCGGTCGGAGACCCGCAGTCACGAGTTGGCTGTGCGGTCTGCCCTCGGCGCGTCGCGGCCGCGAATCCTGCGGCACCTGTTCGCCGAGTGCCTCCTGCTGTCGCTCGCCGGCGGCGCCTTGGGTCTGTTGATGGCGTTCTTCGGCACCAGGGCGCTGTTGGCCTTTGCCGAAGGTTCCGTGCCGCGGACCAACAACGTATCCATCGACATCCGGGTCCTCGTCGTCACGGCGCTGGTCTCGATTGCCGCCGGTCTGCTTGCCGGAGCCTTCCCCGCACTCAGAATCTCAGGGCTCCGCGGAGGACACGTCCTGCGGGCCGGAAACCGCACCATCGCCGCGGGACGTCGCAACCGTCTGCGCTACGGGCTGGTCGTCGCTGAGATTGCGCTGTCCGTCATCCTCGTGGTCGGGGCCGGCCTCATGATCCGCACGCTCTCCGAGCTCACCCGCGTCGACGTGGGTTTCCGGACCGACAATATCCTTACCACGAGAATTTCCCTGCCCCAGTCGATCTACGCCGAAGGGCCGAGCATCGCCGACTACTTTCGTACGGTCGAAGAAAAGGTAGAGGCGCTTCCCGGTGTGATCTCGGCAGGTGTCGTCCGCCAGCTCCCGTTGGCCAGCGGCTTCGGCACCTACTCGATCCAGATCGAGGGCCGCGAGGTCGAGTCCATTGGGGAGACTCCACACACGTACCTTCAGGTCACCTCCCCCGGCTACTTTGACGCCCTCGGGCTCGCCCCGCTTCGCGGCAGGCTCCACGACGAGCGTGACACGTACGGCGGTCCTCTGACCGTCACCGTCAACGAGGCATTCGTGCGCCGGCTCCTGGACGGCGAAGAGGCCGTCGGCCGGCGCGTCAAACGGTGGGGCGACGGTCAACCGTGGGCCGAGATCGTTGGTGTCATTCCCGACATCCAGCAGCGAGACCTCGAACGGGAGCCATACCCCACCATGTACGTCAATCTCGCGCAGATCGCGATCGAGGGCCTCCCTGTGGACAGCTTCGAACTCGGTTTCGCGCGACGCCTCTGGCTGGTCATCCACACCGAGCTGGATGCCGCCGGTTACGCCGAACCGATCCGAAACATCCTGCGGGAGTTTGGTCCCGCGGTGCCGGTTGCCGACTTCCGGACCATGGCCGACATCCGCGCCGACACGACGGCGGGCCAAGAGTTCCCAACCGCGCTACTGATGGTGTTCGGCTTCATCGCTCTGACACTGGCGGTCGTCGGTGTGTACGGGGTGGTGGCGTTCGCCGCCAACCGGCGAGTCTTCGAAATCGGTATCCGGATGGCTCTGGGGGCGGAACCTTTCGAGGTACGGCGCCTGGTGGTGCGGCACGGGCTGCTGCCAGTGTCCATCGGCGTGGTGATCGGGCTCGCGGGCGCGGTGGTGGCCACCCGTTCGATGCAGAGCCTGCTCTACAACGTCCGCCCACTGGATCCGAGCACCTTGATCGCGGTGCCGGTGGTGATCGTTGCTGCCGCCTTCGTCGCCAGCTTCATCCCCGCCCTCCGCGCCTCGCGGGTCGATCCCTCCACCGTCCTGCGGAGCGAATGATGGCTCGTAGTGTTCGATTCCGGACACTTGCGTCCCGCGGGCGGACGAAAAACGCTGCCGACGGCGGTCATCGGGCCCGAAAACGCCTGGCACGCGACTTGCGGTGCCGCACAGTGGGAAGTTGATGATGGACATTGTTCGAACCGGGATCGCCGAAAAGAAACGCCGCAACCGGTGGATCATCGCCGCTGCCGGAATCGTCGCAGCGGCAGCCGTGACCGTGGTCGTGGCCGGCCTCGATCCCGCCGCCCCGGCGGTCGACGGTGACACCGTGTGGATCGGTACGGTCGAGCGCGGAACCTTCGAACGGCAGGTTCGAGGTCATGGCAAACTGGTCCCGGAAAATCTGCGTTGGGTCCAGGCCCGGACCACCGGCCGCGTCGAGGTCATCCACGTCGAACCCGGCCACCGAGTCGCCGCCGACGGCGTGATCCTCGAACTCTCCAACCCCGAGATCGAACGGTCGGCCATCGACGCCGAGAACGCGCTCCTACGGGCTGAGGCCGAACTCGAGAGCCTCCGCGTGACCCTCATCTCGTCGGAGCTCGACCAGCGAGCCCGCGCCGCCGAAGTGGACGCGGAGTACATCGGGGCCTCCCTTTTGGCCGAGGCCAACCGGGAGCTGTCCGACAAGGGTCTGGTCTCGGACATCCAACTGCGTTCGTCGGAGGCGATGGCTCAAGCGCTGGCGACCCGGCAGGAGATCGAAGCCCAACGCCTGGAAATGAACTCCGAGGCCAGCCGCGCTTTTTTGGCGGCGCAACGGGCCGAGGTCGAACAACATCGAGCTCTCTACAATTTGCGCACCGAGCAACTGGATGCACTGGCTGTTCGCGCCGGGATCGCCGGCGTCGTGCAGGAAGTCCCGGTGGAGATCGGCCAGCAAGTGGCCACCGGCACAATGCTCGCCAAAGTGGCCGAACCGACGCGACTGCAGGCCGAGCTGAGAGTGCCTGCGACCCGTGCCCGAGACGTGCGTCGCGGCCAGGCGGTCAGTGTCGACACCCGCAACGGCCTCGTCGTCGGCACGGTGACCCGCGTCGATCCGTCAGTACACGAGGGCTCCGTGATGGTCGAGGTTCGCCTCGATGGCTCCCTGCCGGACGGCGCACGTCCGGACATGGCGGTGGACGGCGCCATCCAAATCGAACGACTGACCGACGTGCTGTTCGTCGGCCGGCCCGTGCAGAGCCAGGAGAACGCAACGATCGGGCTGTACCGGCTCGAGGGAGACGGTAAGCACGCGCTCCGGGTCAGTGTCGAGCTCGGCAGTTCGTCGGTGGACACCATCGAGATCATCGACGGTCTCCGTGAGGGCGACCGGGTGATTCTGTCCGACACCAGCCGGTGGGACGAACACGACAAAATCCGTTTACGTTGAAAAAAGGAGCGAAGCAATGACTGACCAGAGCCCCGCACTCATCCATATGGCAGGCGTCAGAAAGGTCTTTCTCACCGACGAGGTCGAGACCCACGCCCTGTCCGACGTCCACCTCGATATCCAGAGCGGCGATTTCGTGACGGTGGCCGGGCCTTCGGGCGGCGGCAAATCGACGTTGCTGTCGATTATGGGCCTTCTGGATACGCCGACCGAGGGGGACTACCACCTCAACGGCCACCCGGTCGAGACCCTGACCGTGCGAGAACGAGCACAGCTCCGCAACCGGGCCATCGGTTTCATCTTTCAGAGCTTCAACCTGATTGGCGACCTCACGGTTTTCGAGAACGTGGAGCTCCCCCTGGTCTACCGCAACACCCCATCGTCGACCCGCAAGTCCATGGTCCGCGAGGCACTCGAACAGGTGGGAATGGAACACCGGCTCAACCATTACCCGTCGCAGCTGTCCGGCGGCCAGCAGCAGCGTGTGGCCGTCGCCCGCGCCCTGGTCGGGAAGCCCTTGATCCTGCTCGCGGACGAGCCGACCGGAAACCTCGACTCCCGCAGCGGCGAACGGGTCATGAAGCTCCTCGGCGAACTCCACTCCGACGGCGCGACCATTTGCATGGTGACCCACGACCCCCGCTACCTGAAGTACGCGGAACGGACTATCCATCTTTTCGACGGGCAGGTCGTGGACGAGACGGACCCGGCCGTTCAGGAAGCGGCGATCTGAACCTCCACAAAAGGGGCATTTACGATGGTGGATTTGACGCACGACCTCCGCTTCGGCGTCCGGATGCTGCTACGACACCCAACGGTCACGGTAATCTCGCTGCTCACCCTCGGCCTCGGCATCGGTGCGAGCACGGCGGTATTCAGCGTCGTCGATTCGACGCTTCTGACGCCTCCGCAGTTCGAGGAGCCCCACCGTCTGGTGAAGCTCTTCACGGCCAAACCTGCGTCGGGTTGGAGCCGTATGACGATCTCGGCCCCCGACTTCAGGGATTGGAGCGATCAGAACTCGTCGTTCGAGGCGACCGGGATATTTGGCTATCAAGCGGTCAACGTTATGGGCGAGGAACACCCCGACCGGTTGCTGGCGATCCGTGCCTCCTCCAATGTGTTGCGGGTTCTCCGGGTTCGAGCCGCCGTCGGCCGAACCTACGATGCCTCCGCCGATCATCCTGACGCGAAACGTCTGGCGTTGCTGTCGGACAACACCTGGCGGCAGCGGTTTGGTGCGGCCCCTGACGTGATCGGCACCATGCTACGGATCGACGATGTTCCACACCAGGTGATCGGCGTGCTGCCGCCCGAAGTCGAGACTGCACTGGGCCGATTCGATGTCTGGACACCGTTCACCTACGGTCAGGTGGCGGAGATCCGAGGGAATCGCGGCTTCGATGCCATCGCCAGGTTGCGGGAGGGGGTGACGGTGTCCGAGGCCAACCGGGACATGATGGTGATTGGCGAGCGTCTCGCCGCGCACTACCCGGACACCAACCGCGGTCACACCGTTATTGTGGTTCCTCTGACCGAGGTGCTTCTTGGCGGCGAGACGCGTCCTGTGTTATTCGTGCTGTGTGCGGCTGTCGGGTTCGTACTGCTGATCGCCTGTGTCAACATTGCTAACCTCCTGCTCGCCACAGCCACAAGCCGCGAGCGGGAGTTTGCCGTTCGCAGCGCGCTCGGCGCCGGTCCCCGCAGGGTGGTCCGGCAGCTGTTGACCGAGTCGGCGTTGCTGGCGGCGGGCGGAGGGGCGCTCGGTGTCGCGGTGGCGTTCTGGGGCGTCAACATCCTCAGCGCCGGTTTGGAAGCAACCGTCGGCCCCACGGGCGACACGGCGGTTGACAGCCGCGCCCTGATTTTTTCGCTCATTCTCCTCGGGGTAACCAGCATGGGGTTCGGACTGCCGATAGCCCTCCGAGCGTCGAGGTCACGATTCACCAATGTGATCCGTACGAGCTCCCGGGCCGTGCTCGGAAGCCCGCGGGAGAGGATCCGACGGGACCTTCTGGTGGTTGGCCAGGTGGCCCTCGCCCTCGCCCTCATGGTCAGCGCAGCGTTAGTGATCCGGAGCCTGATGGCGCTGAGAGCCGTTGACCCCGGCTTCGACACCGACAAACTACTCACACTGCGGGTCTCGCTGCCCGACGAGCAGTACCCGTCGGGTGCCGAACGAAGCACGTTTTTTGAGCGCGCGGTCCTCGAGATCAAATCTCTTCCGGGCGTACGATCCGTTTCGGCCTCGTCCATGATTCCCCTCCTGGGAGACAACGGCAACTCGAGCATGAGCATCGAGGAGCACCCCATCTCGGACCCCGCCGACAAGATCGTTGTCGGCAACGAAGCCGTCTCGCCCGGGTATCTGGAAACGATGGGCATCCCTCTGCTCGAAGGGCGCGAGATCACCGCCCTCGACCGCGCCGACACCCCGGGCGTGATCATCATTAATCGCCACATGGCCCGGCACTTCTGGCCGGACGAGAGCGCCATCGGGAAACGCGTCAAGTACGGACCGCTGGACTCGGACTCGCCGTGGATGGAGGTGGTGGGAGTGATGGGCGACTACCGGCAGACTTCGCTCGATCGAGGGGCCCGTTTCGAAACCCTCTACCCCCAGACCCTTTTTCCTCCTGCCGCTATGACCTTTGTCGTTCGGACCGACACCGACCCGGCGTCGGCCACGCGCAACGTCCAGGCCGCCATCTGGAGGGTCGACCCCGAGCTCGCGGTGTTCCAGATCGCCACCATGGATGCGATCCTCGCCCGCAACACGAGGTCCCTCGACAATCTGACGAACCTCCTGGCGGGATTCGGCATAATCGCCCTGGTGCTGGCGCTGGGCGGCCTTTACGGCGTGATGTCTTTCACAGTGGGACGCAGAACCCAGGAGATCGGTTTGCGGATAGCCCTTGGGGCGGAGGCGCGCTCGATCCTCGTCGCCATTCTTTACAGGAGCACATCGCTGGTCCTGTTCGGAGTCCTGGCCGGAGGGCTGATAGCGTGGCTCCTGAGTTGGTCGCTTCGAGGCATGCTCTTCGAGGTCTCCACGCTCGACCCGGTGACCTACATGGCAGTCGCCGGAGGGATGCTGGTCGTGGGTCTCGTGGCCGGCCTGATCCCCGCCTTGAAGGCGGCCAGGATCAACCCCGTGACGGCGCTTCATGATGACTAGGAGCCGGTGAACAATGCGGGCTAACCCGTCTACGGTATCCTGAGGACAACGTGGCATCACCGGGAGATTCTCCGCGCGTATTGATCGCCGACGATCAGGCCGACGTCTTGGAGTCGCTCCGTCTGCTGCTCAAACCTGTAGGCTACAGGATCGAAATGGTCGACACGCCGGACGGCGCCCTCGCGGCGGTGACCGCCAGCAATTTCGACGCCGCACTGATTGACCTCAACTATTCCCGGGACACGACATCGGGCGATGAAGGCCTCGAACTGCTAGAGAAGCTGCAAGGTTTGGACAGCACGCTGCCGGTGGTGGTGATGACCGCATGGGGCAGCGTGGAGATCGCGGTCCAGGCGATCCGGCTCGGCGCGCGCGATTTCATCGAAAAACCGTGGGACAACGACCGGTTGTTGTCGATCCTACGCAACCAGGTCGCCCTGAGCCGGGCCCTGCGCCGCGGCCTCCGTCTCGAAGCCGAGAACGCCACCCTGCTCAAACGCGAGGCGCCCGACCTCATCGCCACGGCCCCGGCCATGGAACCTGTCTTGGAGCTGATTGCTCGTGTCGGCCCGTCCGACGCCAACATCCTGATTACCGGTGAGCACGGCAGCGGCAAGGAGGTTGTAGCGCGACGGTTGCACGCCGTCTCGAATCGGTCCGAACGTCCGCTGATCACCGTCAACGTCGGTGGTCTGCCGGAAGGGGTTTTCGCCAGCGAGCTCTTCGGCCATGTCAAAGGGGCCTTTACGGACGCCAAGGGCGACCGCGTGGGCCGCTTCGAGATGGCCGACGGCGGTACCCTGTTCCTCGATGAGATCGCCAACGTGCCCTTCGATCAGCAGGCCAAGCTTCTGCGGACACTGGAGATGGGAGAGCTCGAACGTATCGGTTCCTCGAAGACACGGGTCGTCGATGCGCGGATCATCTCCGCTACCAATGCCGACCTCGCTCGAGAGGTTACGGACGGCCGCTTCCGCGAGGACCTTCTCTTTCGCCTCAACACCGTTGAGATCCGGCTGCCGCCGCTGCGTGAGCGGCTCGAGGATATTCCACTCTTGGCGAACCACTTTCTTGGCAGGTTCGCCCGCAAATACCGAACGGCGCTTGTGGGCTTCGACGGCGCCGCTGCCAAGGCTCTACAACGCCACGGATGGCCCGGCAACGTGCGCGAGCTGGCGCACGTGGTGGAACGGGCGGTGTTGATGACCACCGGCGACACCGTCAAGGCAGACCACCTCGGACTCGTGAGCGGGCCGGGTTCGGCGGAGACCACGCTCGAAGAGATGAGCCTCGACGACCTGGAAAAGGTCTTCGTTCAGAAGGCTATGCGGCGGTACGACGGCAACGTCAGCCGCGCCGCCGAGGCGCTGGGTCTCAGCCGTACCGCCCTCTATCGTCGTCTCGAGAAGCACGGCCTGTGACGGCGGTAACGAGAGACCGGGAGCCGCCTCAGTCGACCCTGGTGGAGGGATGATGCAACGGCGTCGGCCTGGACTTCACACCAGGTTTGTGGTGCTGGTGCTGTTATCCGGCGTGCCGGCTGCAGCCCTGGCTCTGCTTTGCATCGGCCGTTCTGATTTTTCCCCCGGGACTCGCAGCCTGCTGGTCTTGATGGTCGCCACCGCCTGGCTGGGGCTCGTGCTTGTGATTCGTGCGCGCAGCCGCTACCACCTGCGTACGCTCAGTAACCTGCTCGCCGCACTCCGTGAGGGCGACTTCTCGTTTCGGGTCCGGGACGTCTCCCGTTCCGATCCCTACGGCGAGGTCGTCACCGAGCTCAATCAACTGGCGGAGACTTTCCGAAGGCAGCGGGTCGAGGACCTCGAAGCCACCGCCCTCGTCCGCAAGGTGATGGCCGAGATCGACGTGGCGGTATTCGCCTTCGACGCCTCGCACCGGCTGCGGCAGGTCAACGCCGCCGGCGAAAGGATCTACGGCAAAAAACTGAACCTGCTTGGCTGGACGGCTGCCGACCTCGGTCTCGACTCCTGTCTCTCGGGACCGTCCGCCCGCACCGTCGAGCTCGCGATCGGCGGCTCCGTCGGGCGGTGGGAGATGCGGCGCGGCAGCTTCCGCCAGCACGGACGGCCCAATAGATTGCTGGTGCTTTCCGACGTGAGCCGCGCGTTGCAGGCCGAGGAACTGGCGGCTTGGAAACGGCTTATTCGGGTCATCGGCCACGAGCTCAACAACTCTCTTGCCCCCATCACCTCGCTAGCCGAGAGCCTGGGACGCGTGGTGGACCAAGACCCTCTTCCCGAGGACTGGCGCAACGACCTCGGACGAGGGCTTCAGGTCATCTCCTCCCGGGTCGAAGCCCTCAACCGTTTCATGGGCGACTGCTCGCGGCTGGCCAAGCTGCCGGAACCCACCATCTCGCAGGTCGATCTCCCAAGCTGTGTCCGCAACACGGCCGCGCTCGAAAAACGGCTGACCGTGGAGATCAGCGGTGGCGCCGCCGCGATCGTGGCGGCGGACCGGGATCAGCTCGAGCAGGTGTTGATCAACCTCATCAAAAACGCCGTGGAAGCGAGCCTCGACGGCGGCAGATCGGTCGGCATCCACTGGACGGTCGACGACGCCATGGCCGAGGTGGTCGTCCGTGACGACGGACCGGGCCTCCCGGAATCCGGGAATCTGTTTGTCCCGTTCTTCACCACCAAGAAGGACGGTTCGGGTATCGGGCTTTTTCTCAGCCGCCAGATAGCAGAGGCCCACGGTGGATCGGTAACGGTCGTCAACCGCGAAGATCACCCTGGGTGTGAAGCCGTCCTCCGCATCCCTCTCGCCGAAGGCTGAGACTTGAAGCCTGAGACCTGAGACCTGCGACCTGAGACTTGAGACCTGAGACTTGAAGCCTGATTCCGCCGAGCTTATCCCTCCGAGCCCTTCATCTGCCGGCTGACGCGGACAGTCTCGGACTCGCCTGAGAGCCACATCTTGATGTCCTCCAAGATCCGGTACTCGGTGGGCACCAGGATCAGCGTGATCGCGGTCGCGAACATCACTCCAAAGCCCAGGCTCACCGCCATCGGAATCAGGAACTGCGCCTGCATGTTGGTCTCGAAGATCATCGGTGACAGCCCCAAAAATGTCGTGAGGGTGGTGAGCAGGATCGGGCGGAAGCGACGGGCGCCTGCGTGACGGATGGCCTGGTCCACGGAGATTCCCTCGGCCCGCTCGCGGTTGATGAGGTCAATCATGATCAGCGAGTCGTTCACCACGACCCCGGTCAGCGCCACCATTCCGAAGAGCGACAGCATCGACAGGCCGAGCCCCATGATGATGTGGCCGAACACCGCGCCGACCAGACCAAAGGGAATCGCGCTCATCACGATCAGCGGCTGGCTGTAGCTGCGGAAGGGGATCGCGAGCAGGGCGAAGATCCCGAGCTGGGCAATCACGAAGTTGAGCTTCAGGCTCCCCAGAGACTCCTTCTGCGCGCGCTGCTCGCCCTCGAAATCGTAGGTCAGCCCCGGGAAATCGTGCGCCATTCTCGGCAGGACCGAGCTTCGCAGATCCATGCTGATCTCGTTGGCGTTCGCCACCGTGTCGTCGACGTCGGCAGTGATGGTGACCACCCGCCGGCGGTCGGTGCGGTTGATGGCCGCGTATCCCCTGCCTTCCATCACCGTAGCAACCGTCGAGAAGGGAACCTCGGAGCCGTCGGGGAGACGGATCCGCATCGCCTCGATGTCGCCGCGGCTGCGCCTCTCGCTCGCGGGGTAACGAACCATCACCCGGATGTCGTCGCGGCCGCGTTGGATCCGCTGCACCTCCTCGCCGTAGAAGCCCTGGCGAACCTGGCGGGCGAGATCGGCGAGGTTGAGGCCGAGGCTGCGGCCCTCGTTGGTGAGCCCCAGCTTGAGTTCCCTCTTGCCGGGCAGGAAGGAGTTGGCGATGTCGCCCACCCCGGGGTACTCGGCGACGATCGACTCCAGCTGGTCGACCGCCTCGAGAAGGGTCTCAAAGTCGCGGTGGGCGAGCTGCACGCTCAGCGCATCACCGGCGGTGAAAATGGCGGCCGAGAAGGTGAGGGAGACCACGCCCCCCACCTCTCCCACC
>Ga0209013_10000477_pt1 | contig 35546 bp, 24 predicted proteins | sample Cruoilmetagenom2_FD_187291 | JGI IMG/M metagenome (GOLD analysis project Ga0209013, IMG submission 187291) | Oil polluted marine microbial communities from Coal Oil Point, Santa Barbara, California, USA - Sample 2 (SPAdes) (version 2) | ecosystem: Environmental > Aquatic > Marine > Oil seeps ...
GGCGCCTAAAATAATAATTTCGGTAGGAGTAATTCCGGTGATACCGCCAATCATTACACCTTTTCCACCATGTGCCTTGCTTAAGTATTCTCCGGCAATCACGATGGAAGATATTCCGGCTATTTCACTCATCGATCGCATTACAGGAAAGAAATTATCTTCATCCTTAATCAGTTCCAGAGCTATTGCAGTTACTTTTTTCTGCATCAGCTTACGGATATTTTCTCCGCACTGGCTCTTGATTTGTAAAGCGGAAAACAGAATTTGATTCCCTCTAAGCATATCAATTTCACTGTTTGAGAAAGGAGATATCTGCAATACCACATCGCATTGGTAGATTTCTTTTTTCTCATTCACGATCATGGCTCCATTTTCGCTATATTCTTTGTCGGAGTAATTGGCTTCCAAACCAGCACCTCTTTCCAAGAGAACTTCATGACCGTTATTTACCAATATTTCTACAGATTGGGGAGTAAGGCAAATTCGATTTTCGCCTCTGTATGCTTCTTTTGGAATACCGATACTTAATTGCTTGCGCTTACGTTCTACTTCCAACATTTCCTCTTTAGGTTGGTAAAATTCATGCCCTAACGGAAAATTCTTTGATTCTTCACTTAATGGCGCCATATGAAATATTGTAATGTTAGACTATAGTCTGATCAAGAGTATTTGATAGACTTACACCTTAATTTAAAGCCTTGTATTTCTAAATTAGTTCAATTTGCTTTAGGAGTACCTAGCCTAGGTGCAGCATTACAATTTAAGCATTTTTTTGCTTTTATTTTGATTTAAAAAAAGGATGCCTTATTGTAAGGTAAGCAGTCTGCTGCCATCGGTAGATTCTGTGAAGTGGACTGAGACAGTATCTTGAGGTAACAGGTTTTCTATCTTTTCGGGCCATTCAATAAAGCACATGGCATTACTGTAAAAATAATCTTCATAACCAAAGTCGTATGCTTCTTCTTCCTCCTCAATCCTGTAAAAATCGAAATGGTAGATGATGCTATTGGTAAGACTATGGTATTCGTTTACAATGGCAAAAGTAGGGCTGTTGATGGTATCTTGCACTCCTAATTCCTGGCAAATTGCTTTAATAAAAGTGGTTTTTCCAACTCCCATGTTACCATATAATGCGAATATTCGTTTATTGCCAACCAATTGGAGGAATTCTCTTGCTACCGAGTTAATTTCCTCCAGAGAATTGATTTTTAATGTTTTCATTATTTTACCAAATTGAATTAATTCCTACGAGGACTAAGCGTTACCAAAGGAATTATTACTTCTTCCAGGGATATTCCTCCGTGTTGGAAGGTGTTTTTATAATAGGAACTGTAATAATTAAAATTGTTTGGGTAAGCTAAAAAGTCTTCGCCGGATGCAAAGATATAAGAAGAACTTACATTTACCTGTGGAAGCATTGCTTTTCGGGGATCAGTAACTTCAAATACATCCTTTGGATTGTAGTTCAGGTTTTTGCCTTGCTTGTAGCGCAAGTTGGTATTTGTTTGACGGTCGCCAATTACCTTAATCGGATTTTGTACTCTTATGGATCCATGATCGGTTGTGATGATCAGCTTCACATCTTTCTCTGCAAGTTTTTTAATTAATTCCAGAAGCATAGAATGTTCAAACCACGAAAGGGTAAGGGAACGATACGCTGCCTCGTCGGGTGCTAAATCGCGAATCATATCGCTTTCGGTGCGGGCATGAGAAAGCATATCAACAAAATTATACACGAAGACATTTAGTTGTGTGTCAAGTATGGCGTTTATATTATCAAGCACCTTCGCACCCATCTTTTCGTTAAGGATTTTTTCGTAATGATAACTATAATCTTTATAGTGTCTTTTTAACTGAAAACCAATAAAATCCTCCTCGTACAGGTTTTTGCTTGTTTCCTCATCTTCGTTTATCCAATGCTTTGGATGCCGGGTCTGAATTTCTACTGGCATCAGTCCCGAGAACATAGCGTTTCGAGCATATTGGGTTGCTGTTGGAAGTATGGAGTAATACATGGCATCATCTTCCAGTACAAAATAATTACTAATGACAGGATATAGGGTTTGCCATTGATCGTAACGCAGATTGTCTATTAAAATAAATGCAACTTTTTGACCTTTATCTAGCAAAGGATATACTTTTTCTCGAAATACATTCGTAGAAATTAGCGGTTTGTCTTCCTCTTCGGAATCAAGCCACGAGAGATAGTTCTTTTTTACAAATCTGGCAAACAGGTTATTGGCTTCTGTTTTTTGCATGCGTAACACTTCATCCATTCCGGAATCTTCTATGTTCGCAAGTTCCAATTCCCAAAAGACTAATTTTCGATATAATTTCATCCAATCATCGAAATCCCGACAATCATTAATTTCCATGCCTAATTGACCAAAACGAGATTGGTAGGCTTGGGTTGTTTTTTCAGAAACCAGTCTTTTCTTGTCTACATTTTTTTTAATGGCGATAAGAATCTGCTTTGGATTTACCGGCTTTATCAGATAGTCGGATATTTGTTTTCCAATTGCTTCATCCATTATATCTTCTTCTTCGCTTTTGGTTATCATTACAACAGGCAATGCTGAGTCGATTGATTTTATCTCCCCTAAAGCTTCCAAACCGCTCATTCCTGGCATGTTTTCATCTAAAAACACCAAATCAAAATGCATTGCTCTTACCATATCCAAAGCATCTGGTGCATTATTACATGATTTTACAGCATAGCCTTTTTCTTCTAAAAAGATAAGATGTGGCTTTAATAAATCAATCTCATCGTCTACCCAAAGTATACTAATCTCCTTCACCATTCTATCTTTTTTAAATTAGGTTGCTATTTTAAATGTCTTGAAATTCAAACTGATTTAGTTGGCAGATCTACCAAATTTCCTGATTGTATTCTCCCTGTATTTCTACATTTGATTTTGAAATACAAAATCAAAGAAGAAGCTTGCTATAGATAACGATCGTGTAAAATATTTATTTCACAGTTGTTACTTTAGATAGTATTTTTTGAAGAATTGTAAATAAATGGCCGGATCGCCATCTTTCATAAATATATCCAGATTATCCGCAGATATAACGAAGTTGCGATATCCTACTTTTTCAATTGGTGCAAATAATTCCCGATTAGTAACTATTGCACGGAAATACATCATAGCTTGCTTTTTGTTTCGCAAATTAGTAACCAGAAGTACTTCCCGATTTTCGTCTAAACTTCGGACTTCTACTTTTAAGCTTCGGATATTATAGCGCTTTATTCCACTAAGCAATTGCTTTTGATTTACATTTTCTTTTGAATAAACTAGTGCAAAATAATGTGGAACATCTTCTTTGTAAGTATATAATCCGTCCTTTATAATCGTTTTTTTCTGAACAGAAGGTTTTATAGTTTTTGAGTTCAGGTAATTTTGTTTAAAGAAATTCAAATAGGGAAACAAGGTTTTGTCGATGTAGAATTTTTTAAAGTTCTCCTCGCTTATGATAAAATTTCGATATTCGATATTTTGTAATTGCGCAAAAATCGTTTTATCCTGAACAAGATTCTGGAAGTATTTCATTGCTTCGGTTTTGGTGCCGATATTATTTACCACAATCATATTTAAATCGGCATCATATTGTTCTTTTAATACACTATAGTCTTTATCGTGATTAAATATATCATTTCGAAGTTTGCTAATATTTACCTTTCGTACTGGAACCAAGAGAATAAATTTATGATTCGCATTAAAGTCCATCGTGTAGTTCGTAGAATCCAAATTGGTATTAACCGACACTAATTTCCCTTTCCTCTTCACAGTTGATTTAGATGCTTTTCGTTCTACATTGAAATATTGTTTAGTATAAAAGGTCAGATATTGCTCTACGTCCTGGTTGTTTTTAAAGATGTTAAAATTTGATTTTGAAATGATAAAGTTTCTGTAATCAGCATCTTCTAAACCATTAAACGCCTTTTCGTTGGTAATGATACCGTTAAAATAATTTAGCGCATCATCTTTATCTTTTAAACCTTTCACAAGAATCATCACTTGATTCTTATTTAGGGATAATCGGTCTACTTTAAACGTTCGTTTGTTGTAGGCACCTGAATTATATCTGGAAATATTGAATAAGCTTCTATTTGGATCTCCTTCACTTTTATCAAACATCAAAATAAAATAATGTTCTTCTTCTGGTTTTAATTGATATAAAGCTCTGGGTTTTTTTGTTTTACTGGTGGGAGCTTTTTGCACAACTACAGTGGCTGGTTCGGCTTCAATTCTCCAGTTATGTAGCAGGCGATTTTGTCTGGCCTGTTCCATATCAAGCAGCGTGTATTGCAATGGCTTAGCTCCTTTTTCTAATCCCGCAAGAATCGCTGATACGGTTTGCTTAATTTCAGGGCTGGGATTTGATTCTTTTACTTGTTGTAAGGATTGCTTAAACTGATTGGAGGTTTGTGTTCTTCCAATGCAAAGTGCCCGCAGAAATAAGAATCTTGGTCTTAAGTCACTTTCCGGATAACGTAGTAATCCTTCATTACATGACTTTATAACTTTGAAATAATAGTAGTTTTGAAAATCTTCATATGCGCTGGAATACAGGTTATTTGCTCTTTTGTTTTCTGTATCTATTTTCGAATAATAATTGGGATCTCGAAGTGCTTTGGCGTAATCGCTATTCTTAAATTCATTTAATATTTTAGACTTGTATTGATTTGCTGCCGATGTGTTTCCAAGATTTTTATTCAGAGAATAGCAGTGGTAGTAAACCGAAAGTAAGTATTGATTTTGGGGAAATCGGTGAAGTAAATCTTCAAGCGTTTCTAGCGCCTTTTGATCATTTTTTAATTTTTCTTCATAAACAAGAGCAGCCTGATAAAGTCCTTTCATAATTCTCTCATCCGACTGAAGTACAGCTGCTTTAGTCATCGGTAAATCAATCATGTAATATTCTCTGGACTTAGGATCTTTTTTTAAGGAAAGCTGCGATTTGTTATCAAGATCACCTTCTTCTAATGCTATTTCAGCATCATCTACAGTAAAAGTAGATTTATTTTTTCTCCGCCAGTTGTCTTCTAATTTTCTATTTCCCCATTTGCGTTTAAAATCAGCTTTTCCAAGTCCAATATTCGTAGGATTGTAAAAATACCAGTTCCCCTGACTAGAGGAAGAACTATTTCTATTTCCAAGCATGTTGTTTTGGCTATAGAAATTTCGGTCGGAAAGATCTTCAGCAGCTTTAGCTTTTTGAGCCTGTTCTTTATCTGTTATCTTTTTAATAAGGTCAGTGATTAAGTTTTCACGATCCTTATTACTCATTCTGGCAACCTGTTGTAAACTGTCTTCTCTTTCCACTAGATTTAGATTATTTACCAGATCAGTAAGATTCCCGACACGTAAGGAAATTTTTGAATAATTAGGGTAATCTTTACCCAGATAAGTCATAGAGGAATCGTAGCACATCTGTGACTTTGGATAGTTTTGATTTTGAAAATAGTAATCGCCTAGTTTCAAAAAGGAAATAGCTTTTTGGTTTTCATTAAAAAGAGATACTTTGGTGGATTGCCAATAGTTAGGTAGAGCAGATAACATATCTCCATCTTTGGCATCCATTTCGGCTAAGGCAAAATAAATTTGATCCTTGTATTCTGTGTTTTTTTCATCGCGAAGCATTTTGCGTAATTCCCTGCGAATTTCTTCCCCGTTTTCATCACCATTGTAGGATAGTGCTCTGCTGATTTTAGCATTAAATGTCATTTCATAGGAAGGGTTTAATTTGATTAATTCCTGAAATTCCCGGGATGCCTCACTCGGATTACCTGTTTTTTGGTAAAGCTGTGCTAGCAGATAGTGAAATCGCGCTTTTTTATGCTTATTTTTTGCAAAGGGAATACTCTTTTCGAGAGCAGGTATTGCAGCTGCATATTTCTTTTGTTGGATAAGGATGTTAGCTCTTAAAGCTGAAATGTAATAGAAAAAATCTTTGGTTAGATTGTTTTCGTTTTCTAAACGATCTAATATTTCTTTTCCTGATGTGTATTCACCTCTGTCAATTAAGCTTTTAGCCATCCATAACTTGGCTTCTGGTAGTAATTCCGATTCGGGATATTCTTTTAAAATAAATTGAAATGCTTTTTCTGCAATATGATATTTCCCTTTATAAAATTGAGCTTTCCCAATGAGAAGATAACAGTCATCTATCCAATTATTATATTCCTTTTTTTTGCGTAGATTTTTGTATTTCTCCGATTGATTATTTTTTTTCCGTTTCGGTTTTCGGGTGATAGAATGTATTTTGATGGCTTTCGCTGCCTTTTCAATGGTTCTATCCATTTCCGAAAAGGATAAGGCTCTTGCAGTTTCATTTTGATATTCAAATACGGGCAGCAAGAGTGTGTAATTTTCTTCTATGCCATCCTCGATTTTCTTTTCTCCTTCCTTTAAACTCTCATTACCATTAAAGTAGACATTGTAGTGAGTGGTTAAGGAATGGTATTGTCTGCTCATGAAGGTGTTCTTTTGGTTAGAACAAGCAAAAGCAAACATCAAGACGAATACTATTGAAATAGTTTTGTGTAAATTTTTCTGAGCCAAGATTTATCGTTTTGTTAGATAACAGTTAACTATTTGTGTTTATTATATCACAAATGAAAAAAGATTTATGAATATTATCTTTTCTTGTCGATTACTTTCGATTTAAAGCAATTAAGATACTCATCTTTTCTAATAATACGGATTCGTATTGATAAGATTCAAATTGAAATAAATATTCTAAAAATACTTCTATTTCGGGGAAAATAAAAAAGGAGCAATAAATGCTCCCTTTCTAATAAATTATCAAGCTTTCCTAGCGAGTGATTTGAACTCGCTTAGTTGGATCTAAATTTTTATTTCTTTCATCTACAACAGACAAGAGTTTGCTTGCCAAATCGGAAAATGCAATTCCTATTATAGAATCTTCGTTCACCGCTGCTGGTGTTCCCTTATCGCCACCTTCACGAATACTCTGAACAATTGGTATTTGGCCAAGTAAATTAAGACCTCTTTCCTCTGCTAACTTTTTGCAACCATCCTTACCAAAGATGTAATATTTATTTTCAGGTAATTCGGCAGGAGTAAACCATGCCATATTTTCTACCATTCCCAATATAGGTACATTTACTCCAGCTCCTTCAAACATGCTGATTGCTTTTACGGCATCAGCTAAGGCAACATCTTGAGGTGTACTCACAACGATAGCTCCTGTTACTGGTACTGTTTGTACCAATGTGAGATGAATATCGCTTGTTCCTGGTGGTAAATCGATCAAAACAAAATCCAGTTCTCCCCAATTTCCTTCTTCAATCATTTGTTTCAGAGCATTAGATGCCATTGGTCCGCGCCAAACAGTTGCTTGAGCAGGATCAACAAAAAATCCAATGGATAACATTTTTACACCAAATTTCTCATGTGGCTCAATCATGTCTTTATCATCCAGCTTAATGAGATTTGGACGAGCGGATTCTGAACCGAACATTTTAGGAATTGAAGGGCCAAAAATATCTGCATCAATTAATCCAACTTTGGCGCCAGCCTTAGCTAGAGCTACAGCAAGATTGGTTGCGATGGTTGATTTTCCCACACCACCTTTACCAGATGCAACAGCGATGATATTTTTAACTTTTGGAAGGACTTTCCGTTCCTCTTCCATGTGAACTGCTTTCACCTTAATATTTCCTTTAATTTGTGCATCTCTGTCTACAAACTTTAAAATAGCTGATACACATGCTTTTTTTAATGGTACAATATTAGGATCATCGGACTTTTGAAATACTAAATCGAACCCGATTTTTTTTCCTTCAATTTTGATGTTACGAACCATATCCAGACTCATGATATTTTTATCAGAACCAGGATAATTCACCAAATTAAGCGCATCCGTAACTTGCTTTTGCGTATAACTCATGATATATGAAAATTTAATTCTTTAATCTTTACAAATGTAGATATTTAGATTCAATTTAAATAAAATCCATGTCAAGTTCTTTCATAGGATCCCAAAAAATATTTTCGAAATCCTGAATTTGATCATCAATAATGATGATACCTTCATTTTCTAATAATTCTTTCATGATATTCTCGCCAGGAAAATGATGTTTTCCCGACAACATTCCAAATCGATTCACAACCCTGTGGGCTGGTACATATTCGGGGATAGAATGTGATTGATTCATTGCCCAACCTACCACGCGGGCTCCTCTAGGAGATCCTATGGATTTGGCAATTGCGCCATAACTTGTTGCTCTTCCCGAAGGTATTTTACGCACAATATTATAAATTCTTAGGTATAAATCAGACATTTTACTCTGTTCGTTTCTCCCGTCCATAACTCCGATAGGAATCCAATTCTATTTCTACTTCAGGCTCGATAAATTTCTTTTTACCTGCTAAACTGAATTTTTGATATTTTATTGGTATACCTCTATTCATAAATTGTTGTTCGTAAAAAGTCCTGATGGAAAGAATATCGTCTGCATTTTCGGAGTTGTATAAATCGTTAGTGCTAATATCCACACTTAATTTATTTTCCTGAATGATATAGGAGGTGTATTCGTATAGGAAATTACTATCTGTTTTTAGATGAATAATTCCATTTTCAGAAAATAAGTTGCTATATAATTCTAAAAAGCGTGTTCCTGTTAGTCTCTTTCTAACCTTTTTCATTTGCGGATCAGGAAAAGTAATCCAGATTTCCGAAATTTCACCTTGTTCAAAAACAGATTCTAATAATTCTGCATTGGTGCGAATAAAAGCAACATTATCTAGTTTTTCTTCTAATGAGGTTTTAGCTCCTATCCACATTCTAGCACCCTTAATGTCAATTCCAATAAAGTTTTTATTTGGATATTTTCGTGCTAAACCAACGGTATATTCTCCTTTTCCACATCCAACTTCCAATACTATTGGATTATTATTTTTAAATACTTCTTGCTTCCATTTACCTTTTAAAGTATAATCTTTCTCCCAAACTTCATTGTGGGTAGGTTGAAAGACATTTGAAAAGGTATTCATTTCAGCGAAACGTTGTAACTTATTTTTTCCCACGATTATTGGCTTATTTTATTGATTTACTTTTTCTATTCGTATGCCAACATTAACGACACCATTTAATTTCTGAGGCCACATGCCTTGTGTTATTTCATATGTATATTTTCCGGAATGGGGAAATTGTACATTTTTCTGATAAGGAATTTGTAAGTCAAAAATATCTCCAAATCCGTTGCCGTACCATTTTCCTTCTTTATTGGCTAAATGCAATTCAATTTTTCTATCATTCATTTGCCCACCTGGTGCTGTCATTTTAACAAACACCCACATATTACTGAATTCGTATGATCCGGAATTTCTGACATTTAAAAACACATTATAAGTCTGTATTGTATCTTTAATATTCACATCAAATTGAAGAACATTATGCTGATCCCACTGGTAATTTGGAATATCTTCATATTGTTCATACACCCGGTTAAAATCGCACGAGGAAAACAACGTTCCAATCAAAATAAGATAAATCGACCAAGTCAGTTTTTTCATTTTTGAGCAGAAGTATTTGGTTTACGAGGTTTACGTCTAAATTTTCTTTTGCCTCTTTTTTTGTTTGGTTTTTCTTTTTTGTCAAATCGATTTAAGCTGTCCTGTCCAACCACATTTTCATAATCCAAAGCTTTTTGCGACTTGGTTTTTGGTTCGGGAATAAGACGATCGACTTTGGTTCCTTTCTTATTTAACGAGATAATTTCTTTTACACGATCAATAGGCACTTGAACAAGATTCAATGAATTAAACTTGTCGAAAGAATACCACATTATTCGTTTGAAAATATCTGTTTTTTGATGATATGCTGTACCGTCTTTTGTCTCTAAAGAGATATTTGTATTTGGGAAATCCTTTTGAGCATCAATGTAACAGTCTAATTCAAAATTTAAACAGCATTTTAATTTGCCACATTGACCGGCTAATTTCTGAGGATTTAGAGATATTTCCTGATATCGAGCTGCATTGGTAGTTACAGATACAAAATTGGTGATCCACGTAGAGCAGCATAGTTCTCTGCCGCAAGGTCCAATTCCTCCTATTCTTCCTGCTTCCTGACGAGCACCAATTTGTCGCATTTCAATTCTTATTTTGAATTGTTCTGCTAAGACTTTAATTAACTGGCGAAAATCAACACGATCGTCAGCAATGTAATAGAATATGGCCTTGGTTTTATCACCTTGGTATTCTACATCACCGATCTTCATGTTCAGCCGTAATTCAGCAGAAATCTGCCGAGCCTTAATCATGGTTTTATGTTCAAGTGCAATGGCTTCGTACCATTTTTCAATATCAACAGGTTTTGCCTTACGATAGATTTTTTTTGCTTCGTAAGTTTTAGGATCCAGTTTTTGCTTTTGCATTTGTTCCAGAACCAAATCGCCTGTCAAGGATACAATCCCAATATCATGTCCAGGTGATGCTTCTACTGCGATAATATCACCTCTTTTTAATCTTAATTGATTTGAATTTGAGAAGAATCCCTTACGGGTATTTTTAAATTTTACTTCAACAATATCTGGACATAATGCACTTTCAGGAACACCTTTCAACCAATCATAAACATCAAGCTTTCCTGCTAGTAGTCTATGATCTTTCTTACTAGAAGCACAACCTGCGCATTTCCCTTTCGGTTCCTTATTTTCTATCATATGTATATTGATTATTAGTCGATAATCGACCGCAAAAATAACGAATTTTAATTTAAAACTTTTAAAGGTAATGAAATCGGGTAATTATGGAACCTTATGGGCGTAATAATTTTACCAGCTTTAAACCCAAATCAAGAAAAACGATCTTTGCATTGGCATTTCTTGCAATATCTGTATATGCCCGGGAAAGTTCATCAGATATGAGCCATACGTTATCTTCATTAATATATGGGGAGAATCGCTGTGAAAAATTCATTTCGTTTCCACTTAAATAAACCATATTGGGTTGTTTTAAGTTAAGAATAAAATTTTCGCGTATCATTCTTACGCCATAGTTTAAAAAACTCTTTTGGCGTTCTCTTCCAATTCCTGCAATATCGTCTGCCCAATCCATTATATCAGTTACTTTTCGGGCATAGCAATGTCGCATTATAGCAACAAAATTTTCGAAATGGTAAGTGTTTTCCTCAGAATTTTGCACTAATATTCTTGCTTTTCGAAAGCTTCCTTCAGCCAGGTGAACCAGATTGTTAACTTCGGCTTTTTCAAGATTAAAATCTTCTTTAACAGCTTGCGACAGTGCTACATTGTCGATTCTTGGAATATTGATGATTTGAGTTCGCGAAAGAATGGTTTGTAATAATTTGTCCGGTTCCTCCGATACCATGAAAAATAAAGTTTTTGCTGGAGGTTCTTCTATCATTTTTAATAGCTTATTTGCACAGGAACTATGCATTTTTTCTGGCAACCAAATGATCATTATTTTATAATCGGACTCGTATGTTTTGAGATTTAATTTGCGAATAATTTCATTACTCTCGTGTGAATAAATCATGCCCTGAGAATTATCCACGCCAATTGTTTGATACCAATCTCCAATATCGAAGTAGGCATCACTTAATACCTGAGTCCTCCAGCTACTGATGAAATTATCACTAATGGGATTTGTGAATCCTTTTCCCTTTACAACAGGGAAAACAAAATGTAAATCGGGATGTATTAATTTTTGATATTTTCGACAGGAAGCACACACACCACAAGAATCATTGCCTTTTTTATCTAAGCAAGAAATATATTGTGCAAATGCTATGGCAATGGGCAATTTACCAACTCCCTGGGGACCAATTAGCAATTGAGCATGGCTAACCCGGTTGTCCTTGACGCTTTGTATGAAACGTTTTTTGATGGTATCGTGTCCAATTATATCTTTAAATTGCATGAAGTTAGAATCTGTTCAAGTAAAAAGAAATTGTAATTTCCGATCTTAAGAAAGATGAGACTTACATTAGCGAAAATTCTATAATAGCCTACAAAACTACAATAGGTATTCAAAGATAAAAAAATATACAGGTGCATTAATTAAAAGTAAATAAGATGATCGTTTAGAAGAACAAAAATGACGTTTTATGCTCAAATTGAAGGAGTCGAATAATTAATGCAATCGTTTCAGAAATGTTCTCGCATGTGTTGTTGTTTGCAGCTAATCAGGTGTTTGGACGTTGAATAATATCTTTTTTGCAGCAATATACAGAAAAGCATACCTTTGTTTGGAAGAAAAAAAAACTAAAGTTATATACCAATGCAAACTATTGATTTATACAATTTTTCAGGAAAAAAGGCAATTATTAGAGTAGATTTTAATGTGCCTTTAAACGAACAATTTGAAATTACCGATGATACTAGAATTCGTGCTGCTTTGCCAACGATTAAAAAAGTATTAAATGGTAATGGTGCGGTTATTTTAATGTCTCACTTGGGAAGACCAAAAGGTATTGATGAAAAATTTTCATTAAAACATATTGTGTCTCATCTATCAAAATCATTAGGTGTTAATGTGAAATTTGCAGATGATTGCATTGGTGATAGTGCGAAAAATATGGCTGCTGAATTAAAAGCAGGGGAAGTATTGCTTCTTGAAAATCTTCGTTATTACAGCGAAGAGGCTAAAGGTGATGAGGCTTTTGCTAAGAAATTAGCTGGCTTAGCTGATCTTTGGATCAATGATGCTTTTGGTACAGCTCATCGTGCTCATGCTTCAACTGCAGTTATTGCTAAATTCTTTCCAAATGACAAATTATTCGGTTATGTAATGGAGGGAGAATTATCTAGTGTAGATAAAGTATTGAAAGATACACAGCATCCTTTAACAGCGATTATGGGTGGAGCTAAAGTTTCTTCCAAAATAGAAATTATCGAAACGCTGATGTCAAAAGTAGATCATTTAATTATAGGTGGAGGAATGACTTACACTTTTGTTAAGGCCGTGGGTGGAAAGATTGGTAATTCATTGGTTGAGGATGATAAATTAGAAAAAGCAAGAGAAATTTTAAAGAAGGCTCAAGATAACAATGTGAAACTTCACTTGGCTACTGATGCTTTAATTGCTGATGCTTTTGCTGCTGATGCCAATACAAAAGTTTGTCCTGTTGATGAGATTCCTGACGGATGGATGGGATTGGATATTGCAGATGAGACAAAAGAAAGCTTTTTTAAAGTGATTGCAGATTCTAAAACTATTCTTTGGAATGGCCCTGTTGGGGTGTTTGAAATGGAGGCTTTTTCAAAAGGAACTAAAGCAATTGCTGATGCTATTGTAACTGCTACTGAAAAAGGAGCATTTTCATTGATTGGTGGTGGTGATTCTGTAGCTGCAATAAATCAATTTAATCTTGCTGATAAAGTAAGCTATGTATCTACTGGTGGTGGTGCACTTTTAGAATATATTGAAGGAAAAGAACTTCCAGGTGTTGCTGCTATAAGAGGATAGTAAGCCATGCCATTAAAAAATAATTTAGCAGTCCGATTTCGGACTGCTTTTTTTAATTATACTTTTTGGATTAAACTATTAATTAATGTTCATTCGCATAAACAGTAATAATTGAATGTCTGGATTCGTTAAAATAATTTTTTGTTTCCTCGTAATTCTGTGTGAAACCAAGCAAAAAACCACCTCCTCCTGAGCCACAGAGTTTAAGCAAGAATTTACCAGTTTGTAATCCGTAATCCCAAAATTCTTTTAGATTAGATGGAATCATTTGAGTAAAATACTTGTATTGAAATACAGATAATTTTGATAAACTCTTAAAAAATTCACCACTATTTCCCGCTATTAGATTTTGAATGCAATTATTGCTTAGTGGGATTAATTTTTCTCTCATCAAATTAGAAAACATGGAAGATTCGCATTTTGTAAGAAAAGATTGAACTAAGGGAGCAGTGCTGCCTATTTTGCCAGAATCAATTAGAAAAATTGCACTATTCTTGCCAAATTTTTCCCCGGGAAGTGTTACTTGTTCTATCTTATTTTGGTCATGGATGAGCAGGGGTACTTTTAGGTAAGAGTTTAAGGGATCGAGTCCTGAACTTTTCCCATGAAATCCTGCTTCGAGCTGAGCTAATATCTTTTTAAGTTGAACAATTGTTTCGTTCTTTAGTTGAGTTTGGTTTTCAATAGGTTGCTGTCCATATTTTTTATAGATGGCAGCGCATAATGCTCCGGAACTACCAAGACCATAGCTTTCAGGTATACTTGATTCAAAATATAATCCATTTTGAATATCCTTTTCCAATACAGATACATCTAAAAAGGAATCAATTATTGGGAAATTGGAATTTAAGAATTTTAGAAATTTGCTTAATTCATGGTTCGATCGTTTGGCAAAATTCCGATCGGTATATTTATCGTCTCCAATAAAACTTAGTTCTCCATGAAAATGAGTATAAGGAATACTCAGTCCCATAGAGTTTAGTAAAACACTATACTCTCCAAAGAGTAAGATTTTCGCATAAAATAAATCAGGATGATTTCTCACTGTTATTCGATTATTATTTTTTGTGGGCCATTTCCGGTTTCATCCAATAGATATTTTCCATTCTCAAGTAAGCTTTTTAGTTCAGAATCAATAAAGGCTATTATTTCCTCTTTTTCTGATTTTGGATATAAAAGATGAATATTAGGTCCGGCATCTATGGTGAAACAAACAGGAATTTTAGTGTCTGTACGAAATTGTCTTATGCTTTTGATTGCTGCTAATGTATTTGGTTTTAATAAAATAAATGATGGGCTTGAATTCATCATCAATGCATGAAGACTTAATGCTTCATTCTCTATAAGCTCCACAAAGGCATCTAAATCTCCACTTCTCAATATTCCTAATAATCTTTCAAAATTGGAAAATGCCTGTGAATATCTGGCATTAGCATAAGGATGGTTATTCATGAGCTGATGTCCGGCGGTACTGGAAACCAATTTTTGCTTTGCACTTATCATCAATATAGTATCCTGATAATCGTGAAATACTGGATGTGTGTACTGAGAAAAAGGAACTGCGTAATTATTTGATGCTTTAGAAAATGCATTAGTCTGCCCCCAGGCAGCATAACCTCCATAAATCGATCGGGACGCACTTCCGGATCCGAGGCGAGCAATAAAACTGGCTTTTTGGAAATATTCCTGTTCTTCTAATTTTTTACCAGTAATATTTTTTTCTGCTGAGCAAAGGCATAAGGCTAAAGCACTCATGGCTGAAGCAGAACTTGCAATTCCAGCAGAATGTGGAAATGTGTTTTTTGAGGAGATATTAAATTCAAAATCAGCAATAAAAGGTGAATGATTCACTAAGGAATCGATAAATTGAGCAATTCTTTTTTCGAATATTGGCTGTGTGTTACCATCAAATTCAAAGTGTATTCTTTTATTAGATTTTTTTGGAAAATAATTTAATTGAGTGCGTGTAATAGAATGTTTTAAAGACATGCTAATAGAAGGGTTACAAGGGAGCTGGTTTCCTTTTTTTCCCCAATATTTTATGAATGCAATATTTGATGGACTTTCCCAACAAACAGAACCATTCTGATTGTCATTTTTCATGTGCTGTAAGAAATATTAATTTGCTCCCAGTATAATTTCGTCCCAGGAAAAAATTGTGGTGAAACCTTTTTCAGAAAAGTATTTATGAACCTCTTTTTTTTTAAGGTCTGATCTTATCATTAAAAAATCACCACCCCAAGCCCCAAGTGATTTGATGCTGCCTTTAAAATCAGGAAATTGTTTTAATTTTATTGGAGAATCTCCCAATAACTTAGAAATCCTATTTTCGTGTTCTTCAATAAATAAATCAAAATCGGAGGCATTTTTTACTTTATAAATCTTTTTACTTAAACTAGAGATAGAATCAACATTACTTTGGGAAAATGTATTGACATTTAAAAAATGATTCACACTTTCATCACTACTTTGTTTATTACCCTGATATATAAAATATATTTGATTTGTAAATGAAGTGGTAAAATCGACAGGGTAAATTGTTGGATGATTTCCATTTTGTCTAAATAAAATGGGTTTACAATAATTGGCGCAGGCGACATCATATCCCGATCCATTGGAAACGAGGGAGTGTAATTCATATGGATTTACCTTAGCCCATTGGGCAACATTATTAATTAAACTGGAACTACTACCTAAACCCCAATTTCTATTAAAATCAATCACTGTTTTGATTTGTAAGCCTAAATTCAATAAAAAATGAGGGTTTAATGTCTTTGCTTTATTTAAAAGAAAACAAACGAATGATTTTTTTGTTTCTCCCTTTGTTGTTTGCTTCTCGATTTCTTGCTGCGTGATGGAAAAGTTGAGCCATTCTTTTCCTTTTTCAATAGCTATCCACTGCAATTCATTTTTAACCATAGGATAAATCTCCAATGATTGACCAAATTTCAAAGGTACTGCAAAGGCTAGTGCTCCTTGTAAAACAAGATATTCACCGGTAATTAAAAATTTGGCGTTGGAATAGTATTTAAAGCTTGGATTCAAATTTATTGTAGCTTAGTTCGTATTGATTTAATAAACGCTTCCACCTCGCTGTAAGAAACGGTTTTATGTGCAAAGTACTCCAATGCTTGTTTTTTTTCCTCGTAATCGGCTTTTAGAGCATTTAGCAGATTTGAAAGGTGCATTTTCATATGTCCTTGTTGAATTCCTGTTGTTACCAAGGATCGTAAAGCTCCGAAATTATTTGAAAGTCCTGCTGCCGCAGTTATCATCATCAACTCTTTTGCTGATGGTTTTCCTAAAAGTTCCAAACCGAATTTTGCCAGTGGGTGTAAACTTGTTAGTCCCCCAACGGTACCTAATGATAGTGGAATGGTGAGCTGATATCGAAATCGATTATAGGAAATACTTGCTTGGGTAAGACTTTTATATTTTCCGCTTTTTGATGCCCAAACATGTCCATTTGCTTCAATAGCTCTAAAGTCGTTGCCGGTAGCTAATGCCACGGCATCAATACCATTGAAAATACCTTTATTGTGGGTGGTAGCTCTATAAACATCCAGCTCTGCAATTTTTGCGGCTTTAAGAAATTTTTGTGCAAATTCTTTTCCACTCAATCCAGGATGAATAGAATCTAATTCCTCTAAATTGCATTCTACGGAACACTCTACAATACAGTCGGGAGTATAATTGGAAAGGATAGACATTATTATTTCACAACTTCTCTCAGACTCACTTAAACCTTCAAAGTACTTAAAGAATTTTTGCATGGTTTGAGCCATTTGCTCCAAGCAGGAGTTGATGAAATTGGCTCCCATAGAATCCGCTGTATCGAAAGTAACGTGCAATTGGTAGTAATTGTCCATTTCATCACTAAGATCAACTAACTTAATAGCTTGAATTCCCCCACCTCTCTGGCGCATATTGCGTGTTAATTCTTTGGTGGAGCGATATAATTCAAATTTCAATTCGGGTAATAAATCCAACAACCTACTCTTTTTCCCTTTCCATAAGAAATGAACCTGTCCTGATTTTATAACAGATATTACTCTGGCATGAAAACCACCATGATCTGCCCAAAATTTAGCCGATCTGGAAGCCGCAGCAATCACCGAACTCTCCTCTGTAACCATTGGGATATGGTACAATTTATCATTAATTAGAAAATTAGGTGTAACACCAAATGGAAGGTAAAAATTGGAGAGTGTATTCTCGCTTATTTCGTCTAATAAATCTTGTTGTTCCTTATTTTTTAGGCGAAAACTATCCAACTGAGATTTTATCCTTTCTGCACTGCCTGTTAATTCTGCCATTTTCTCCAATTTCTCTTCACGAGATAATTTCGAAAATCCTGATATAATTGCTTTTCTCTTCATGTCTAATACTTTCATATTCATCCGATTACTGTAATGCGTAAGAGGGTGATAAAATAAAATACTTGGAAGTCCTAAATTGCATTTTTTCTTTGTCTAGCCAAAAAAACGGTGGGTTTTTTAAGGAAAATCCTATTTTCTGAGCTTTAAATAGTTCTGTGCTATTTGCAAACCTTGTTTTTGGGAAAGAAGATAAGCATGTAATTCCTCATAGGGTTCTTTTGCATATTTAAGTAGTTGGGATGCTTGCCCATATATTGCTGTTAGTTTGCTTTTTTCCATATAATAATAACCATCCAAAAAATTTTGAATGCCACCTGATATAATTATTTCTCGACATTGTACCTTCTTGTCCTTCGCGACGATCTCATTCAACCATTCTATCATCTGATCTGCGGAATGTCCAATTTTAGTTAATGGATCGAACAATTGAATGTTTGTATCTGTATTTCTCAGGAGTTCTACTTTTGCAAAATTAGTGCCTCCAAAAGCCGCAAATTCGATGGCTTGCAATGGCATTCTCATTAAAGCCTGCAGACTTTCGGGTCCCATTCCTTGTCCTACTTCTTTTACAATAACAGGAAAATCAAGGTGGTTTAACAATTGATTAATACTTTCTAAAGGGGATTTTTGCAATCTATCTCCTTCCGGTTGCAACCATTCCTGCATTGGGTTAATATGGATGATTAAGCCATCGGCATCCAGTCTTCCAATTAAATCACCTATGCGGTTAAGTTGGCCATTGGCGATGCTTTCTTCTAACTGGCAAATTCCTAAATTGGCATAAAGGGGTAAGTCGGAACCGATGATTGGGCGAACATTAAAATCTGAAAAATGATCATCATTCTGTAAGAGTGAGCGACAAGAACCTAATCCCATCCCCATTCCAAATTCGGCACAAGCCTTTGCCAGATTTCTATTTATTTTCCCGGCAAGTGCGGTTCCTCCCGTCATGCTCGATACCCATATAGGTGTCCTCAGGTGTTTTCCTAAAAAGGAAAAGCTTTTTTCTGCAGACTTTGGATGTGGGTTTAATACAGGCTCATAAAAAAAACGTTCGTCAAGCATAGTCTTCTCTATTTGAGAAAGCAATGCTAAATCTATATGATCTTTTTTTCTGTCTGCCATGTTGTAATACAATATAAGATGGAAAATCTTTGATGCCTACATTTATAATATAGGTCATGAATATGTTTTGAATGTACTAATCTAACAATTTCCTGGCTAGCTTTATTAATTCAAAGTTGATTTTGGAACGATTGTAAATAATTTAACTTACTAACGAATGTTTTAAATGAGCCTAATTTATTTCTTCATCTCAATACTAATTACTACTGTTTTTTATTTTTGGGATCCACAAATATCATCTCAATTTTTAAAATTGATGGTTGATCATACAATTAGATTAAAAACAGCCTTAAAAAAGGATTGTAAACCTAATTAAAAACTACCTTCTGTGAAAGTTATTTAGAATCATTTCTAATAAGATGTTGTGCTGATTTTTTAAAAAGTCAATAAAATAGGGCATTTCCTGCTCTTTGTTCAACTTGACACTTTTGACACTAGTAGGTTTCGTAAACTTGGGATAATTTCACATCACCTTTAAAATTTGAAGCTATGGAATTAGACATTTGGTATTTATGGTTCTTTATTTCGGTGAGTTTATTCGTTTTGGAAATATTTCTATCCTCGTATACCGCATTCTGTATTGGTCTGGGAGCACTAGTGGCAGGAGTATTTTCTTTTCTGGGAATTGATATTGGCTATCAGATTGTGATTTTTTTCAGTGTATCTGGTATGATCCTTTATTTGATTAAATTCTATTTTAGGAAGCATTTAATTAGTAAAACATATCAACCAATAAGCAATTTGCAGGAGATTATCGGTAAGGACGCTTATGTTATGGAAGAAATTAATTCGATGCGAAATAATGGAAGAGTTATTTTTTCGGGTGAAACCTGGAAAGCAAAAAGTGAATTTGACGAAGTGATCCCTAAAGGTGAATTTGTGAAAATTATAAAAGAAGATATGCGTATTCTAACAGTTAAAAAATAAAACCCCAATTCGAAAAATCCTAAAACCTAAGGTCAAGTCGTGTTGACCTATATTTTTCCTTCTCCATAAATTTGTTTCTTGTAACTAATTGTTTTGTTTTTTGTCGACTGAAAAATAATTAATAAGAGATAAACGGAGAAGGGATTTTTTATTTCTATAACAATTGGTAAATCTGTATGATGGTAGGTGTTATTTATCATATAGAAGAATTGTTGGCTATAGAGTTAGCTGTCGCCCATATCTGTAAACTTGTTGTTTCCACCTCAAATTTTTTATTGTAATTGTTGAACTGGAATAATCCTTTTTGTAATTTTTATAATGGAATACATCAATAATATTGCAAGCAAATGCTTGTTAATCTTTCAAAATTTATTGCACAAAAGATTTTAGAGGTATTCATCCTTCAAAGCAAACCTTGTAATCGGCATTTTGTGGTTCCCATCGGGGAGATGATCCCTCTCATCGGTATCTTGAGCCTTCCATCGGGCAAATGACTCCTTCCATCGGCATTTTGAGTCTTCCATCGGGTAAATTAGTCTTTCCATCGGGCAAATGATCAATCATCGCACGGCTTTCAGGAGGTTTGGTTTTATTTTGTTTTTTCGCTGATAAGTCAGAATATACTCAGCAAAATTTTAAGAGTGTATAGGAATTGATTTTGGAAGGTATATCAGAAAAGGGAAAATTGGAATATTTTTTTTTGAAGAGGTGGTTATTTAGAAATTATAGCGCTTTAAGTTATTCTGTAATTTGAAAATAATATAGAAAAGATCATTCCTGTGATTTGTTAATTCTTTAGAATAAATGAGCCTGGTATATTATTTATGTTTTTGAATAATTACCTGGTGATGTTCCAAATACTTCTTTGAAAGAACGATAAAAATAAGTTCTGTTATTAAAACCGGTTTCATAAATCACTTCCGTAACACTTAAAGAGGTTTCCTTTAAGAGATTACCTGCTTTTTTCAAACGGTAATGTTTGATAAATCCATGAGGGGTAAATCCTGTAACAGCTTTCACTTTTCTATACAATTGGGTTTTACTCATGGCAAGTTCTTTGGCCATTTGATTTGCATCTAAATCAGTTTGATCTAGATTTTTTTCCACAAAACTCTGCATTTTACTAAGGAATTGAGTGTCGCGACTATTCAGTCCTGTGAGAATTTCCGGAGATTTTTCTGGAGATATTCTTAATTCATTTTGAATTCTTAAACGAGATTTTATCAATTGATGTATGCGGACCTTCAAATGCCGGGGATCAAATGGTTTTGGGATATAACTATCTGCTCCGACTTCAATCCCCTCAATTCTATGCTCTAATTCTCCTTTTGCCGTAAGTAAGATGACAGGTATATGACATGTATTGATGTCTTCTTTAATAGACTGGCACAGTTTTAATCCATCCATTTCTGGCATAATGATATCACTAATTACCACACTAATATTTTCCTCTTTTAGAATGTTAAGAGCTTCTAATCCATTTGACGCTTGCATTATCGGATAATCTTTATAGAGAATATCGCTAAGTAAATTAAGTAGTTGGGGGTTGTCATCAACTATAAGAAGTGTGTGTTCAGATTTTTTATTTGAGGATTCAATGCTAGTTTTATCGCTTAATGTTTGTTCTAATCCCATGAATTCCATGGCAGCCTTCTCTTTAATTCTGTCTTCATCAATAAGTATAGTTTGCTGGCATTCCTGCTCTCGGTATTGTTCTTTGTTCAAGGGAATAATAACGGTAAAACAACTACCTTCACCCAAAATACTATCTAACATAATTTCGCCATGATGAAATTCAACCAGACTTTTTGTAAGAGATAAGCCTATACCAGCACCTTCTGTTGAACCTTTTAATTTAGGAAATTCATCGGCCTTATGAAAAAAGCGATCAAATACTTTATCCTTCATTTCTTCTGAAATTCCGAGGCCAGTATCTTTCACTTTTATGTGAGCATTATCACCGTGGAGAGTTAAGGAGACAGAAATGGTACCCCCTTGTGAAGTATATTTAATAGCATTCGAAATTAGATTTAAAAGGATTTTTTCGAGAATCCTATAATCGAACCACCCGTTTATTTCAGCAGAAAAGGATGTAACGGTAAGGCAAACATGGTTTTGTTTGGCATATTGAACGAAAGCATCTGCAACTGAGGATATAAGTTTACTTAAACTTCCTTCTCTAATTTTAAGTTCCATGTGTCCTGTCTCTATCTTCCTGAAATCAATTAATTCACGAATTAGGTGATGTAGTCGGTTGGAGTTATTATATATTGTTTTCACATAGGGAGCAATCTTTTTGTCACAGATTTCCATTAATTGAGATGCAGGAGCCATGATTAGGGTAAGTGGAGTGCGAAATTCATGGGCTATATTAGTGAAAAACTGTAGTTTGTAATGATTCAATTCTTCTGCTTTCTGCACCTTTATTCGTTCCATTTCTAATTGATTGCGAATACGAACGCGACGAAGAATTAAGAAAATAACTATGTATAAAACAATTGATACGATACAGATATATGCCAGGTAAGCCCAAGTTGTTTTCCAAAAAGGAGGAGTGATGATAAAATAAATTTGACGCGAATGAGGACTCCAGATTCCATCTTCATTTGTACACTTTACTTTAAAATTATACTCTCCAGGGGGAACATTGGTAAAACTGATTTTTTCTTCTCCGTTTGAAATTATGTAATTTTGATTGAAATTTTCCAGCTTATATGCGTACTTGCATTTTCGTTTGTTATGATAATTTAAGGCTGTGAATTTTAAGCGAAAAAAGTTTTGATCATAGGGAAGAGAAATTGTATCGCTAACATCTATATTTTGGGGCAGAATTTCCGTTGGGTTGTTTGTGTTTTCAAATTCAGTAATAATCAGGCGTGGGAAATAATGAGAATCAGTAATTTGTTCTGATTTAAACATGTTAAATCCATTTACTCCTCCAAAATACAGAAGACCTGAGAATTGACCTAAACATGATGCTCCATCCGTGTATTCATTACTTTGAAGACCATCGGATTGGAGGTAGTTTCTTATCTTGCCTGTTTTTGTGTTTATTTTGGATAGACCTTTGTTGGTACTTAGCCAAATATTTTTCAGGGAATCCTCCAAAATTGCATGTATTGTATTGTTTGGCAATCCCTCATTTTCTGTAAAATGAGAAAATTGATAGGGAGTAGTTGACAAATTTAATTTATTAAGACCTCCGCTGGTTCCAATCCATAATTCCTGTTTGTTACTTTTCCACAGACTTAAGATGTCATCATTATTGATTGTGTTTTGAATGTTTGGATTACTTCGAAATACTTCTGTTTTATTTGTTATTGTGTTGAGTCGGTATAATCCTCCTCCGCGGGATCCAATCCATAAAATATTTGGATTTCCTTCTGCTATGGCATAAATAACATCACTTTGAAATCCATTTTTTTGAGCCGTATCACTTCGGTATTGTTTATGATCCACAAGAATATACTTCCCATTTTCGTTTTTTCTAATGGAGAAACCAATAAGACCGTATCCACTCGTACCAAGCCACATATGTCCATACAAATCCCTGCAGATGGAGTATACAAATCCAAAATCCACTTTTGGGTGGTTAATAAAGTCTCGAGGAAAGTGAAGAACCTTACCTGTCGTTGTTTCATACATATCTACACCTTCGCCATCTACTCCAATCCAGATATTACCGTTTACATCACTTCCCAAAGAAAGTACGGCATTATTTGAAAGACCTTTATCTCGATCTAAAATACGAGTTGCTTCTCCGGAAAATGGAATATAATTAAGTCCGTTTCCTCTTGTGCCAACCCAAACATTTCCATTCTTATCCTCATAAATAGCTCTAACGATATTGTGATTGATTTGCCCATTCGAGAGATTTCCTTTTTTGATGGTTGTGAAGAAATTAGACTTTGTAATATATTTGTGTACCCCATCACCATCTGTACCAATCCATAACATATCGGGTTTAGTCTCTGTGATGGACCATATTTTTACCTGTTTACCCGAAAGGCCTATTAATTGATTTTTTAGGAAATCGATTTTAATATTTGGCTTGATCAAAATTTTAAAGAGTCTGCCAGCATCAGTTCCACCCCATAATACTCCCTTTTTCAAGCCTTTAGATATGATTGTCAAATTAAGGTTTTTGTCTCCTTGGTGGATACATGTAATCTTACCAGTTTCAAGGTTTATTGCAAGAAATCCTCCTTTCTTCAAGCCAATAAAGAGAAAATTATTATCGCCATTCCTGATAAACCAGTGTTTTTGCGGAAGAATCTCATAATTAGCAGAGAGATTATATTGCTTTAATACTCTCCACTGGGTTGTTTTTTTTAATCCAATAACGATTCCATCACTATTTAATATCCATAAAATGTCATTTTGAGAAAAGGATAATCCCTCTATATTTTGCAGTAAACTGGGATTTTGAAGAAGTTTAATTGGTGCTGAAAAATTATTTGTTTGTGAATCAAAATGAGTAATTCCATAATTATACACACTGCACCAGAGTAAGCTATCAGGGCCGAGAATTGCATGAAAACTATTTTCCCGGTAACGATTATTCTTAATTTTTTGTAAAAATGGAGTAAACGATTCCTGGTTAAAATTGTAAGAGTTAAGTCCTTTTTCGGTTACAATCCAGAGTTTACCTGTTTTATCCTCAATAATATTACGGATAATGTTATTGCTAATACTTCCATTTATGTAGATGTCAGGTTTAAAGACTTTGATGTTACTTCCATCAAATCGATTTAATCCATCCCATGTACCAAACCACATAAATCCCCTTGAATCCCTGAAAATGGAAGTTACAGCGCTATTTGAAAGGCCATCGGAGTTGCTGATATGGTCATGTCTCCAGTTTAGAGGTTTAAACCCGGATAAAATGAGAATGGTTGTTAGGCCAATTAGGAAATTTTTCACCATTTGGTATTTGATAATATTCTTGGCTAAAGATAATAAAAAAGCATACTAACAAATTCGCTATTTCGGGGGATTGTGTGATTTAGGAACTCCTGTGGACAAAATTGAGAATAGAGTAAACAACAGTTTTGCCTAATTAAGGTTCCTTTGATTGTCAGTTGTAATACCTCAAAGGATATAATCGATAATCCTTTATAAGATATTGTATAACTTGTGGGGTGACTTAAATAAATGTAAAAATGTTGAATCCTTTTAATAGATAACAAATGGAACTTGTATCTCGAAGAATATCATTGCCAGGAGAAGTGGCAGAAGTGAATTTGAATAAACCTGTAAAACGTTTTAATGGTAATCCAATACTAACTTGCCATGATGTAAATAGTATTTGGAAAGATCCAAAACATCAAATTATAACAGTTCATAATGTAGGGATTGCGCAATATAACGACGAGGTAATCATGTTGTTTCGATCGCATCTACGAAATGGGATTTCTGTACTTGGAGTGGCACGTAGCAAGGATGGATTAAATAACTGGAGTGTTGACCCTGAACCTGTTTTGAAACCTTGTAATAGCCGGGATTTGTTTGGTGAAGGTGTAGATTCAGAAATGATAATAGAGAATGAGTCGGGCGGCCTTGAAGATCCAAGAATTTCTAAAATTGGAGATACTTATTTCATTACTTATAGTGCATATCATATCAGTATTAAAGATAGAGTGAGGGTTTCTCTTGCTACTACAACAAACTTTAAGGAATTTGTGCGCCATGGCCCATTGATGGATGTGGATATGAGAAATGTAGTTATTTTTCCTGAACTTTTTGGTGACAGATACGTTGCTCTCTTTCGACCTAACGATCACAGTATAGATCACACAGGAGGCGTTTTTAAAGAAATCCGTATTGGATTCTCCAAAGATCTTTATGGTAATAATTGGGATTTGCTAGAAACTCCTATTATGAAACAAGGTGGTGGTCCAAGTACTTTTTCTGATAAAATTGGTCCCGGAGCCACTCCCATAAAAACAAAATATGGATGGTTGAATATCTTTCATGGAGTTCGTGGTACCATGGATGGAAATCCATATACACTAGGGATTGCATTACATGATTTAAAAGATCCTCAAAAGGTGAAAGTTTCCAATATTCCAATTCTGTTTCCTTCTGCAGCTGATTGCAAAAATGAACAAGAGGGCTATGTTCATGTTCCCAATGTAGTGTTTTCCTGTGGTGCTTTTAGAAGAGAGGATGGAACTATTTTTATCTATTATGGGGGGAATGATACAGTGGCCAATGTGGCAGTAACACATGAAGATATATTGGTTGAACTTTGCCAAAGATACCCTCAGGATCCTTTAAGTGGTGTGCCTGAATATGAATTGTAGCCTCGCTGATAGTGATCTGGATTTTTAAGGAGGCAGAAACTTGATTAAATGAGTACAATATTTATTTGACAATCATTAATTGCTCACTTGATTGTGTACTATAGTTGTAAAAACCTGATTTTGAAATATGGTATACAAATATGATGATATAGTGGACTAAAAGTATGCTTAAATGAATGTCCTTTGAAGAAAGAAAAATTAAACTCAATATGGATATCGCAAAAAGATTCGAGCAAAATCCGTTGCTCGTACCAAAAGACATTATACCAAGTATGCCAGGGATGGAAATTGAATGTTTATTAAATCCCGGCGTATTTCGTTATGAAGATAAAACATGGTTGTTGTTGCGAGTTGCTGAACGACCAAAACAGGAAGAGGGAAAGATAAGTTTTCCTGTTTATAATGAGGAAGGAAATATTGAAATCTTAAGTTTTGACGAGAATGATCCAAATTTGGATGTTTCAGATCCCCGAATTGTCATTTATATGGGAAAGTATTATTTAACCACACTCTCTCACCTTCGCTTGGTGTGTAGTGATGATCAAATAAACTTTAAGGAAGTTCCGGGAGTTAGTCCTATTATGGGATTTGGCTCACAGGAAACGTTTGGAATTGAAGATTGCCGTGTTGCAACAATGGATGATGGATACCACCTAACATTTACAAAAGTTTCTGCCAATGGAGTAGGTGTTGGCTATATTCAAACTAAGGATTGGAAACATTTTGATCGGCATGGAATGATTTTTCCTCCACACAATAAGGATTGTGCAATGTTTGAGGAGAAGATTAATGGAAAATATTATGCATTGCATCGTCCCAGTAGTCCGGAATTAGGAGGAAACTATATTTGGATTGCCGAATCGCCGGACAGAATTCATTGGGGGAATCATCAGTTGTTAGCTACTACTCGAACCGGGAATTGGGATAGCGCGAGAGTTGGAGCAGGAGCTGCACCTATTCGAACAGACAAGGGATGGCTTGAGATTTATCATGGCGCAACAAAAGAAAATCGTTACTGTCTGGGTGCATTATTGTTGGATCTGAATGATCCTTCCAAAGTAATTGCTCGCAGCCAAGAACCAATTATGGAGCCAATTATGGATTACGAAAAAACCGGATTCTTTGGTAATGTTGTATTCTCTAATGGGCATTTTGTAGATGGCGATGTTATCACATTGTATTATGGGGCTTCCGATGAAGTAATTTGTGGAGCTCAACTTTCCATTAATGAAATTTTAAACTCTCTAAACATATAACTAATGGGGAAAATTATTAAAATATTGAAGAAGCCATTGTCGGAGTATTTTGTTTTTCTGAGTTATCCTAGAGATATGCGGGTACTTCTGATAACAAATATGATATATGCTATTGTTCTTCCAGTTATTGATCTTTTTGTTGCAGCCTATATTATGCGTAATACAAATGATCCCACACTTGTGGCCATATATCAAGTAGCTTTATATACTGGTATTCCTATTACCTTTTTAATTAATGGTTTTTTGCTAAATAAGATTAAAATATCTAACCTATACAGTTTTGGAATGCTCTTAAGTGGAGCTTCGATGCTTTATATGATGACATTAGATGAGCTAAATATTTTTGGAATAGGTTTATCTGGATTAATTATGGGCTCTTCGTTTGGTTTTTTCTGGGCTAATCGTGATTTTTTGGCCTTGAATACAACAAATAATGAAAATCGTAATTATTACTATGGACTAGAGACGTTTTTCTACACCATAACCTCAATAATAGTCCCTTTTATTGTTGGCTGGTTCTTGATTACCTATAAAAACTTAGGATGGTTTGGGGGAAATATTACCAAAGCTTATCAATTGGTTACACTTTTTGTATTTGCGCTTACCATTGTTTCATCCATTGTGATCCATAAAGAAAAATTTAAAAATCCTACTCAGAAAAAATTTGTATTCTTTCAGTTTCATAAGTTGTGGAACAAATTGCTTGTATTGGCAGGACTAAAAGGTATGGTTCAGGGGTATCTTGTAACAGCGCCAGCTATCCTTATTATGACTTTGGTAGGAAATGAAAATTCACTTGGTACCATTCAGGCCATTAGTGGTATAATAACTGCAATCATACTCTATCTTTTAGGTCGTTTTTCGAAGCCACAACACAGGATATATATATTTACTGTTGGACTTACTTTATTTGTAATTGGTACGTTTACTAATGCAATTCTTTTTTCAGCAGCTGGAGTCATTGTGTTTATGTTGACAAAAGTATTGTTTCAACCACTCCACGATATTGCATACTTCCCAATTCAGATGAGGGTTATCGATGTGGTATCAAAAAAAGAGAAACGTAGCGAGTTTGCTTACATTTTCAATCATGAATTTGGACTTTATTTGGGGCGTATCTTTGGTTTGGGTTTGTTCCTTGTGCTGGCTAATTATGTTTCACTTATGTTTTCCCTTAAGTATTCGCTCCTAATTGTGGCATTAATTCAGTTATTATCCATTCCAATGGCTCAACATATCATTAAACGCTCAGACCAAGAAGCGAATGATTAGATAATTCATTCTCGGAGACAATTTAAAAATTGACTTCGTGTGTGCTGGATTTAAAATAATGAGAATTAAAAAAAATTATTAGAATAATCACTAAATAAAAAATAAATACAGATGAACAAATTACGGCTGCTTGGAGTTTTGTTTAGTTTACTTTGGATTTCTTGCACTCAGCAGGTGCAAGAACCAGTCAAACAACTGGAAATTAGTCGGATTGAAGCCATGCCCAATCAACCACAGCCATATAGGATGTTAGATTGGAAGGAGAAGGCAATCAATTTCGATAAGGTGATTTTCGATTTTAAAGATACAGGAGAGTATCGTCCCTTTATATGGCTGGATAATGGTCATCGAAATCTTGATCAGCAAACTTTTGGTCTGTATACTGTTATTGGGGATATTCGTCAAGGTCCTCAACACAATAAAGGAGAGTTCCATGAAGCAATTAACTCACTTGGAGCCCTTATGAGTGCTGGTTTAGTTGGCATTGATAAGCGAAATCAAGATGGGTACAATTACGTGAAAATGATTCAGAACTATTTCAATACCGATAATGGCTGGAATATCATGATGAATAATACTTGTCCCGAAGTTGCGCTGCTAGGTGGAGGATATGGTCGCGATTGGTGGTATGATGTTTTTCCTAATGTACTATTTTATGCTGTTTCGGAATTGCAGCCTAACGTTGATGGAGCGGAACACATTCAGAGAACCATTGCAGAACAATTTTATAAAGCAGATTCTACATTGAATGGGAATTACGATTATTCTTATTTTGATTACTCTACAATGAAAGGGAAACGTAATCAAATCCCTTATCAGCAAGATGCAGCTGCCGGACATGCTTATGTTCTTTATTCTGCGTATAAGAAATTTGGAGATTCCCGTTATCTCGAAGGAGCAAAGTCTGCAATTGAAGCCCTGCTTAACCAAAAAGAAAGCCGTTTTTATGAAGTTTTGATGCCTTTTGGAGCATACGTAGCTGCCCGCTTAAATGCGGAACAGGGAACAAATTATGATGTCACTAAAATTATTAATTGGACTTTTGATGGTTGTACCGTTAAGGATGGTCGGACAGGTTGGGGCATTATAGCGGATCATTGGGGTAATTATGATGTTTCCGGATTACAGGGGAATGCTCTTCAAGAAGGAGGATATGCTTTCTTAATGAACACTTTTGATATGGCCTGGCCATTGATTCCACTGGTTAGGTATAATCCAGGATATGCAAGAGTAATTGGGAAATGGATGTTGAATGCAGCTAATTCCACTCGTCTATTTTATCCATTTGAAATTCCTGATGATCATCAGTATTTGCCTGCCAAAAAAGCCATTACGCATAATGTTATCGCGTATGAAGGTCTTAAGAAAACAGATGCCTATAATAATGAGAAATTTAAAGGTGTTTCACCTGTTGCATTAGGTGATGGTCCAAATTGGGTGGTGAATCAACCTAAGCTCTCTATGTTTAGCATATATGGATCAGCTCATGCTGGGATTTTTGGTTCTATAATAAGAAAGACAAACGTGGAAGAAATTCTTCAACTTAATTGTTTGGCTACGGACTTTTATAGAGGCAAAGCATATCCAACCTATCTATATTATAATCCATATTCTGAAGAAAAGAAGATAGAATATTCCTCCGAAAACCCAATTGACCTCTTTGATATTGTTTCAGGAGAAATTGTTGCCCATAGAATAAAAGGTAAGGGTAGCTTTTTAATTGAGGGGAACAAAGCAATGGTGTTAGTTGAAATTCCTTCTGGATCAGAAATAATTAGAAAAAACGGAGAAGTTTCGGCTAATGGGATTGTTATCTCCTTTGTTAAATAGTGCTATTTTCTGGAATAGCATAACTCAAAGATAACTCGTGATGAATAACTTATAAATAAGCTTACGGATTTTTTCTTTTTTGGTAAGAATCATTTGTAAGACAAAAAATTAGATTTAAATAATATTGGATAATTTCTGGAGAATTAGAAAATGTTCAATCATGTTGTGAAAACGATTGCAAGCCACAAGGGTAAGCATTCGAATAAATTAATTATTGTAATATGAGAAAATAATCTTCTATTTTACTATTGTTAACTAAATTAAAATTCATGAAAACTATTTTTTTTAATTTCAAAAGAGGAATACTAAGTTTTGTATTTATCTTTTTGGCAAGTGCTGTTTTTGGACAGACTCTTGTGTCAGGAAAAGTTACCACAGAAAGTGGGGAATCGCTACCGGGTGTTAGTATTACTGTAAAAGGTACAACTATGGGCACCATTACAAATATCGATGGTAATTACAAATTGGAAGTGCCAGATGATGCACGGGTATTGGTGTTTTCTTTTATTGGAATGAAAGTAGAAGAAGTTGAAATAGCCGGGCAAACAAGTATTAATGTCGTTTTGCACGAAGATACAACTGGTTTAGATGAGGTTGTTGTTGTTGGATATACATCAAGAAAAAAATCTACTCTGACAGGTGCGGTATCTGTTGTTGATGTTTCGGATATGGAAAAAACAAGGGTGCCAAATGTTGCACAGGCCTTGCAGGGACAAATTGCAGGAGTGTTGGTAACATCAAGTACGGGAGCGCCTGGGGATCCCATTCAAATACGGATTCGTGGAGAAGGAACCATTGGAAATAATAACCCATTATATGTAGTAGATGGTGTTCCTTCACGTGATATTACATTTTTAAATCAGGCTGATATTAAAACTATGACTGTTTTAAAAGATGCTGCTGCAGCTGCAATTTACGGTTCCAGAGCCTCTGGTGGTGTAGTATTAATTACTACTAAAAGTGGTGTGATAGGGAAAACAAGTTTTGATGTAAGCTATTATAGAGGACTTCATAAAGTTGCTAATCTTCCTAATATGTTGAACGCTGACCAGTATATAAATACTCTGGAAAAAGCATGGAATAATTCTGACAGAACAGGAGAAAACCCTTATACAGCAGATAGAGGTAGATCTGATTTTTCTGATACAAATTGGCTAGATGAATTGTTTGAACAAGGAAAATCACAAAATTTACAATTAACGGCTAGTGGAGGAACTGATAAAATGCAATTTTTAACGTCCTTAGGTTATTATGGACAAGATGGAATTGTAGTTTATAATAATGATAAATACCAAAAATTAAATTATAGAACCAATATAAATGTAAATATAACGGATCGTTTTAAAATTGGTACGAATCTTCAGTTGTCCTATTCAACCCAAGATGCAATTGCATCAAAAGGGGAAAGTCTAATTAGATTTGCTTTATTAAGAGCACCAGTTTTAGCAGTACGTAAAGATGTTAATGATCCTACTTATTCTGAGAGAGATCCTTTTACTGATATGCCATTTTTTACACCTACTGGATATGATCAAGGATTACAAAGAACAATGTATGAAATGGTAGGTAACCCAATTGCTAAAGCCTTTTTTTCAGATGACAAACGAAAAGTTTATAAAACGTTTGGAAATGTGTATGGTGAGTATGCATTTTTGGGGAACAAAGAATTAAAATTCAGAACCAACCTTGGTGTAGATTTAACAATGTTTCACAATAAAGCTTTTAATGAGAATTTTGGTGATGATGATGGTGGTGGATCTGCAATTGATAAAGGATTGGGCAGACAAAACAGGCCAAATAATTTAAGTGAAGAAAGAGGAGAGGCGCGTACAATCACGTTTAACAACACGTTAAACTACGCTAAAACTTTCAATGAAAAGCATGATTTTAGTGCAATGGTTGGTACAGAATATATTGAAAATTACGAATCCTCAATAGGGGCAAGTAGAGCTCGTTTTCCTTTCACAACTGATAAATATAGATATTTAGATTATGGTGGCTCGAATCTGGATATTTGGAATAGCGGAACTGCTTCAGAGTGGGCATTATTCTCTTTATTTGGCTCAACATCGTATGTGTATGATAATAAATATATGGTTACTGCTAACTTAAGAGCCGATGCTTCATCAAGATTTTCTGAAAAAAATCGTTGGGGTTATTTCCCTTCTGTTTCTGCTGGCTGGAAAATATCTGATGAAGATTTTTTAAATGATATTGATTGGTTATCTAATTTAAAATTAAGAGCAAGTTGGGGTAAATTAGGAAATCAAGAGATTGATGATTATGCTTATTTAACTTTAGTTAGTCAAGTTGATGGTGTAGTTAAGACAAATCGTTTTGGTAATCCTGATTTGAAGTGGGAGAGTTCTACCCAATCAAATATTGGTGTTGATGTTGGTTTGTTCAATAGTAAATTGGCAGTTTCAGCAGAATATTTTGTAAAGAATACTACAGATATATTATTGCCAATTAGTTTGCCTTCTGTTGTTGGAGATGTAGCTCCTACTATCGTAAATGCAGGTGAAGTTAGTAATAAAGGATTCGAATTTTCTTTAGATTATAGAAATTCAAATAAGGCTTTTAAATACAATATAAATGCGAATATTGCGACATTAACAAATAATGTTGAAAAACTTCATCCAAATGTACCCAATATTGTAACGGACGTAACAAAAACCGAAGTTGGACATCCATTAAATTCTTATTATGGATATAGAATGATTGGTATTTATCAAAATCAATCTGAAATAGATAGCTATTTGACGGATGGAATTGCAAAACCGGGAGATATTAAATTCAAGGATGTAAATGGTGATGGAAAAATTACTCCGGATAAGGATAGAGAATTTCTAGGGAGTCCTATACCAGATTTAACGTATGGATTTTCATTTTCAGCAACGTATAAAGGCTTTGATTTTTCTATGCTTTTTCAAGGGGTTGCGGGTGTTGATAGATATAATCAAGGGAAACAAATTGTAGATTATGACACACGCCCATTTAACTATACTACATCTATTTTAGGAGCTTGGGATGGTGAGGGTAGCAGTAATACCATACCAAGAGTTACATTTCAGGATAATGGAAGTAGTAAGGTATCTAGCATTTTTGTCGAAGACGCTTCTTATCTACGTCTTAAAAATATTGAAATTGGATATAATATTAAATCTATAAAAGGAATTCAAAATTTACGTTTTTATGTATCTAGTCAAAATTTATTTACAATAACTGACTATAGTGGATTAGATCCAGAATCTACAGATTTAATGGATTTAGGAACCTACCCTCAATCAACATCGGTTTTATTTGGCGTAAATGTTAAATTTTAATATTGAAAAATTTAAATCATGAAACATATATATAGTAATATAATCATTATTTTATTCCTCCTTACAGGTCTTGTGAGTTGTACGGATGAATTAGACAAAGACCCGATAGGGCTTCTAACTAAAGATCAGATTTCTTCAGATCCTACAATTACTACAATAGAATCTTCAGTGAACTCATCATACTTACCTCTTAAAAATACCTTAAATGGTATCATACCTGGGTGGAGATGGGATTTAGGAACGGTATTTAGAAACGATATTGTTTTGCAAGATATTGCGTCTAATGACATGAATAAAAAATGGAATCCAGATGGGGATCAACCTTGGATGGATAAAATTGCTGACTTTAGTTTTACGCCTGAAAATCAAGCTTTTAATGGGATTTGGGTGTATGATTATGAAGGTATTAGTAGAGCAAATATTGCAATAAACTTCTTAACCGATACTGAATTAATTCAAAAGGTTGGAATGGAAGATGCAGATAAAAATCAATTGTTAGCAGAAGTTTATTTTTTAAGAGCTTATTACTATTTTGATTTGGTAAATAATTTTGGTGATGTACCATTAGTTCTTAATTCGCCAGCTTCATTTGAGGAAGCTTTTGATGTTTCAGTGAGAGCATCAGCAGATGAAGTTAGAGCACAGATAAATTCAGATTTATCAGAAGCTAAAGCAATAGCACCAAATGCAAAATATTCTGTTGTTTCTGAACCATGGAGAGTTTCAAAAGGTGCAATTATTGCATTACAAGCTAAAGTTGCACTATACAGTGAAGATTGGACAACAGTCCTAAGCTTAATTTCTGAACTCGATGGACTAGGTTTTTACAGTCTTGATGCTAACTATTTTGATAATTTTGATGCTAATTTGGAATTTGCTGAGGATGAAGTAATTTTTGCGTATGACCACCGCTCAAATGAAACACCTAATAATACTAATGGACTCCGATATGTAATTGGTTGGGGATTTTTCTCTCCTACTGATGATTTTGTTAGTGCATTTGAAGCTAACGATCCTAGATTGTTATATACCATTGATATAGCCAATAAGCGTTCATCTAAGATAGTAGGATCAACTACTGATCTTATTGATTATGGTAATAAAGTGTACATACGCTATGCCGATGTATTACTTTGGAAAGCAGAAGCTCTTAATGAAACAGGAGACTATACTGATGCAGTTGATATAATTAACCAAATAAGAAGAAGAGCTAGAACAAGCCCTACTGCTGATGGTTCTGTAATTCCTGCAGAAACTCTAGCAGATAGACCAAGTTCAACGAATTCAACAGAAATAAAAGGTTGGTTAATGTCTGAAAGAAGAGTTGAATTAGGTTTTGAGTCTCAAAGATTTAATGACTTGAAGAGATGGGGAACCGCCAAAGCAGTGTTGACTGCACTTGGAAGAAATTTCCAAGACCATAATTACTTGTATCCAATTCCACAAAAAGATATTGATAAGTCAGGTGGAAGTATTACCCAGAATCCAGGGTATTAATTTATTATCTTAGATAATAGGAAGAGGCTGTTTCGTATAACTATTCAGCCTCTTTTGCTTTCTATTTTAACTAGTTAAACCTTAAAAACGCATCATAGTATTGATAACCAATCAGTAAACATTTTTATTGTATATCTAAATTTGCAAGCAAATGTGTATCTTAGTT
>Ga0209013_10000478_pt1 | contig 35513 bp, 29 predicted proteins | sample Cruoilmetagenom2_FD_187291 | JGI IMG/M metagenome (GOLD analysis project Ga0209013, IMG submission 187291) | Oil polluted marine microbial communities from Coal Oil Point, Santa Barbara, California, USA - Sample 2 (SPAdes) (version 2) | ecosystem: Environmental > Aquatic > Marine > Oil seeps ...
GATAAGCTGTAGGACTGGAAGATTCAGCAGCTTTGCAAATGCAAAAAGGGCATCGGTGTAATCGCCATACGTGATAGAGATGTGATGTTCCAATCCTTCATTTAAAATCACATCCAAGACTTCTCGTGCTGGGCGGTCAAATTTCAGCAATCCAGATGTGCCTGAAAAACTCTTGGGACCTCGGATGAACTCCCCACGCCCAATGACCAGCCTGTATTCTCCTGATGACTCCGTCAGACGGGCAACGGTCACCAGCCCTGGTTTTAGGGGGAAATCGAACAGTAAGGGGAGTCTCCGGTTCGAGTGAGTCGTGACTCCGCGCGGTTCCTGGGGATCCGCTAAAGAAAGCGGCGCCAAGCCGCAGTGCCAAATAACCAGCGCCTCGCGATCCTCATCAATCGAAACAATATCTGTTCCAAAAGCAGGTTCGCCGCTGATGGATTGCAAAATCATTTGTGTAATCGTTCCGTTGACATCTGCTTCGCAGCTGCAAGGGATCAATTCATCGCTCAACATCGACATAGCTCCGCAGGCCGCACATCCCATTTCGGTAAAGAATTCAGGCCAGCAGCGCACAGCAAACCCTCCCAGCCCCTGCTGTTGGGCGAGACGCTGCAGGGCGGCATATACACTCAAGGTGCCGAGCGTGGCCTCGTGTTCGAGTTCATCGAGTCCGGTCACTTGTTCGCTGAGTCCCGCATGGATGGTTTCGAGGCGGCTGGTATCGATTTTGCGGGCCAGCGGAAATAAATCTTCAGCGAGCTCGTACTGCACCACCTCCAGCCCAAAAATCTGCTGAATGAGGTGTGGGTCGTGCAGGCAGGTCTCGAAACCTTCCGGGTTATCTCCCACGCGCCCCAGGCGGGTGCTGCGTATTGCATTGCGAGCACGCCCGGCCAGAGCCAGGGAAAGAATTTTTCTCGCAGCTTGTAAATCATCGGGAGGGGCGAAAATGGTTTCATAACCGTGCCCCGCACGGGTCAGCGCGTGAGTGGCCAGGTTGATCCCGCATAAGGAGTTGAGCCTGAGACGTCCTCCGGTGTGATCTTCGGGGACAGCCCACAGCATGATGGGAGCGTCGATCTTGTCGATCATACTCATGATCATGCTGGTGTCGGCAAAAGTGGCCTGGAAGATCAGCAGCAAGTCGGGGGGGGCGGCAGCCAGTGAAAGGGCGATCCTCTGCACGCTTTGAAGGTCTGTAATCAATTCTGCGGGACAGTCGAGAGCGACAGGCATCAACGAAAGGTGCTTGCGTGTTGTGTCACTGACTTCTTTGGCAAGCTCAATATCGAAGGTCGTTCGTGCGATGGGTAAAAATGCAATGCGTGGCTTTTGCATTAAATAACTTCCACGTTTTTGTAAAAGTAGGTGGTCAATGCGAGTGCCGCAGCCCCGATAACTCCCGCGCGCCACCCAAAGCTGGTTGTCTTGAGTTGAACATTTTCACCCAACCTGGCAAAAGCTGTCTCTCTCATTTTGGCTTCTGCGATAGGCAGGATCAAATCAGATCCTTGGGCCAACATGCCACCCAGGATGATCAATTCAGGATTGAGCACGTTAACCAGATTGGCCAGAGCGATACCCAGGTAGCAGGCTCGCTCCTCGATGAATTGTTGAATCAATTCATCTCCATCCCGGGCGGCTGAGAAGATCCGCTCTATGGGAGTCCGTTCGTCTTCGAGGTTTAGGGTTGCAGCTATCAAGCTGTCTGGGTGGGCGGCTGCCAAATCTTCGACGTATCGAATCCAAACAGGCTCAGATAATAAGGTTTCGAGGCAGCCCGTGCTGCCGCAAGTACAGATATCACCACCCTGGGGTATTACAATGGTATGACCAATCTCTCCAGCACCGGCTCCACTGCCGCGGAATACCCGTCCATTGACAACAATACCTGAGCCCACACCGATTCTTCCATAAACGAAGGCTAAAACGCCGACTCCCCGCCCATCCCCAAAGAATGCTTCAGCCAAAGCCATAGCGCGAACATTATTGTCCACACAGACGGGTAAATCAAGTTGAATTTCCATTAAGTGCTGGATAGGTACATTTTCCCATCCTAGCCGTGGGGCTAGTACACTAATACCTTTTTCGTAATTCACCAAACCCGAGGCTCCCACGCCAACACCAATCACTCGCTCTCGTTCAACATCACACACTTTGATTGTTTCTTCGATCAACTGAACGATATTATTGATCACATCTTCTGGCGGAGTTGTGAGATCAAATATCTCAATTTCATTGTAGATTATTTCGGCGAATAGATCTGTTATGGCTACTCTAAATAACCCCACACCAATATGTACACCAATCGCATAGCGAGCTGAAGGTACCAATCGCAGCATTCTCCTTGGTCGCCCAACACGCCTGGGTTTCTCAGGAGTCTCAATGCGTTCTTCGACAATGATTCCTTGACCAAGTAGTTCGGATGTTAAATTAGTAATCGTTGTATTGGAGAGTGAGAGTTTTTCCGCTAACTCAACTCGCGAAACCTTATCATCTCGCAAAAGACTGAGTAAAATTGCTCTCATATTGTGAGACTTAACCAGGTTAATATTACTGCCTACAAGATTATTTGATTGTGTCATGTGTTTTATAGATAGAAAATTTTTAACAACAAGCACAATAATTATTTTTTTAACTTGATTAAATAATTATAGATGATATTTATAAGTCTGTCAAGGTTCCGTCATGCTCGACATCGCTTCGATAATCCGGCTCATCCGCCGTACATAAGTTTCCGATAAATCAGGCTGTATATGTTGAAAAAGTGCTAAAATGTTAATCATGAGCTTCTTATATCTGTATCGTTAGTGGTGAACCCAACTTCAGTACAGGAAGCGTGTCTATTCGCTATTTTGGTGAAGGCATTATAAGGAAATACCTGTATATAATAGATCGCGAAATATCTAAGGAGGCGCATACATGACATTCGAGAATCCACAAGTAGAAGAGAGTTTGAGACAAATTTTCAAATACTTCAACCGATTTATGCTGCTGCTCTGGCGGCTCGGTTTAGGCTCCTGGTTCCAATTCTGGCCTAAAGTGACCGGACAGGTCCTGGTCATTACACACACCGGTCGTAAAACCGCTCTGAAGCGGCGAACACCGGTAAACTTCGCTCTGGTTGACGGAGAAATCTACTGTGTCGCTGGATTCGGTGATCGGACAAATTGGTATCAAAACATCCTCAAATACCCTGATGTGGAAGTCTGGTTGCCTGACAGCCGGTGGGCTGGGGTCGCAGAGGATGTTTCCAATGATGGGGAGCGGACCGAAATTATGCGCCAGGTCATGATCGGCAGTGGTTTCGCCGCTTACATGTTCGGAGTAGATCCACACATGCCTGATGAAAGGCTGGAGAAAATAACAGCAAATTATCGCCTGATCCGCATTCACCGGCAGGAGGCTCGTACCGGCGAAGGCGGTCCTGGGGACCTTTCCTGGATCTGGCCGTTAGCGACATTCATCCTGCTGCCCCTGGCCTTCCGGCGCCGCAAGAACAGGTAATCCAGGGTACAGATTGACCAGCGTTCAAGCAAAAATTTCCAACGTAGGAGAAGTATTGTGCAAACACGACGATTTGGCCGTACCGACCACATGAGCACCGTAGCAATATTCGGATCATTTGCCCTCTCACAATCAACACAGGAACAAGCAGATGAAATAATTAAAAAAATTATTTCCGCAGGGGTCAACCATATCGACGTTGCACCATCCTATGGTGAGGCTGAGGAGCGTTTGGGTCCGTGGCTGCGCTCAGAACGGCAGCGCTTCTTTCTCGGCTGCAAGACCATGGAACGTTCTCGAGAAGGAGCTATCGCTGAAATGCACGCCTCGCTGAAGCGTTTACAAATAGATTCGTTCGATCTATACCAGCTTCACGCGATAACTAATTTCGTGGAGTTGGACGAGGTGACCCGTCCTGGTGGTGCCCTCGAAGCGATCATCGAAGCCCGAGAGGCTGGATTGACCCGCTTCATCGGTATCACCAGCCATGGAAACGAAGCCCCGGGTGTTCTTCTGGAAGCCTTGAAACGCTTCGACTTCGATACGGTTCTGCTGCCGTTGAGTTACGTACAATACTCAAACCCAATCTACCGCATGTACGCCGAGACTCTTATCATCCAATGCAAGGAAAGAGATGTCGGCACGATGACCATTAAAGCCATCGCTCAAGGACCATTGGGCGATAAAACCCAAGATTTCCTCACATGGTACATACCATTCACCGAAAGCGAAAAAATACAGGAAGCGGTTAATTTCGTCCTTTCTCAGGATATAACAGGGCTGTGTACTGCGGGAGACCCACATCTGCTGCCTTTAGTTTTAGAGGCCTGCCAGAACCATACCCCCCTGGATGAAGCTGAGCAAGTACGATTAATAAACTTGGGCAATCAGTATCAGACCATCTTCACTTAACTGGGAAATCCGTTTTTCCCTCATGCGAGATCATTTCCCGGATCATCCACAAGAATTAGAACGATAGGTACCCGCATTTTATCACTCGGCAGCGCCAGAGAAGTTCTTTTCCGGAGCTGCCGAGCCTGGCTCAGGTATCCCGGTGGCTGCGTGGAGTTCGAGGTGATCGACATACTGATCCGGCTGCTGAGTTTGACTTAATATCATGCATTTGGTATATTGCAGTCAGGTATTACAATTTGAATGACCGCCAAATCCTGGCGAAGCGTGTTGTGTTTCAATCAAGTATGTCGCTTACTCTCGGAAATGTTCTTATGGCATGACCATCTGGCCGCACTAACACATTGAGAGATACCCTTCTCTCACATCGAAGATACAATAAATCATTGGGCCTTACGTGCCAGCAGGAATTGGCGGCAAGCGGCCCAATTTTGTTTTCAACCTTTAGAAGGAGAACGTGTTGCAAATCTGGTGCATAGATGAACGTGAACGAAACACTCGAACCAGGATCAGAATCCGATTCTGAGACCAATTGGTACGAGCAATTCCTGGCTGATTATGATTTTCAGCGCCCAAAATCCGGGCAGTTACTGGAGGGAACGATTATCCAGATGGGGGAAGATTCCCTGCTAATTGATGTCGGTTTAAAAAGAGACGCCTTAGTGCCCTCCAAGGACCTGGCGCTAATAGACAAAGAAATCCTGGAAAACATTTCGGTCGGCGACACTGTGCTGGTTTCCGTCCTTCCGTCACCAAATATAAACCAGAAATTACTGGTCTCTCTTAACAAAGGCATTCAGCATAAAAATTGGGACCAGGCGGAAATAAATTTATTAAACGGCAATTCATTGGAATTGGAGATCATCGGTCAGAACCGCGGTGGATTATTGGTGCAGTACCATTCGATAAGAGGGTTTTTACCTCATTCGCAGGTGCCAAAACTGCGCCGGGCAAAAGACCACCTGCGCGCACTGGCGCTGAAGAAAGAGATGATCGGCACGCGGCAGAAAATGAAAATTATCGAAATTGACAGGGAACGGAATCGATTAATTCTCTCCATTCATGCTGCTCAAAAAGAAGAGCGCAGGAAACGACTCGAGGAATTAACGGTTGAACAGGTAGTCCAGGGTCCGGTTGTCAGCATTGTAGATTTCGGTATCTTCATCCATTTAGGACTGTTTGATGGGTTGATCCATATCTCGCAGCTTGATTGGGAGCGCATCGATGATCTGGATGAAGTATTCAAAATTGGGGATATGATCGAAGCCCAAGTCATTGAGATCGACATAGAAAGGGAACGGGTGAACCTCAGCCGGAAAGCTCTGCTCCCCAGCCCGTGGAGCAAGTTCGCCGAGCAGTATCATGTCGGCGATTTTATCGAGGGGGAAATTACAAAGGTGCTTAAATTTGGTGCTTTTTTCAAGCTGCCGACCGGAATCGAAGGGCTGATACATATCAGCGAAATGGGTTATTCGGTCTCACCAGATCCACAAGCGGTCACGAAACCCGGCGATATTGTGCTGGTAAAGATCCTGGGCATCAATCCAGTAAAAGAGCGCATATCACTGAGTATGCGCAAAGTCCCCGTGGAACGCCAGATAGCCTGGATGACGAAAAATTACTCCGAGAAATAACATACCGCTTCTGCTTTACCAGTCATTCCACAAATTCAATCCCTGGAAAGGTACTCCTAAAACAAAAAAACATCGCAAGGGGGAGAAAACAACCAACCTGAGAGCGCTTAAATATACAAACGATCTTTGTCTACCTCATTACGCAAGATTCTCAGCTCTTCTTGGGCAGGCGGGTCACTTTTCTTTACCTCTTCAGCGAGCAGCAGGTCAAAAGCAGTATGGTCTAAGACCTGCTCGATGGAAACCTCAGGTTGGGTTGCCAGCAGCATCATTCTCTTACTCTCCGGATGATAACCCAGCACGCCCAGGTTAGTTACCACCCGGTAAGGACCAGTCCCGGGAGGCAGACCGGCAGCTTCACGCGCTCCAGGTCCAGTCAGGTATCCCGGTGTTGTGATGAAATCTAATTTCTCTATAAAGCGTTTTCGGTCATGCCGCATGATAGCAATCGTTTGCCAGCAGTGTGATCCAACGTCATTCCCTCCCCCGCTCCCAGGCAGGCGAACCTTAGGCCTTGCGTAGTCACCGATAACCGTGCTGTTCAGATTCCCGTAGGGATCTATCTGCGCCCCACCGAGAAACCCGTACTCGATAAATCCTCGTTGGGCAGCCTCAACGATATCACAAATCCCGGACGCAGCCAGCGCGCGATGGAAAGTATTCTCCCCACCGACTGCTGTTGGAAGTTCTTCAAGAATTGCGCCAGTTCCTCCAAATTCGAATATCGCCACCAGGTTCGGTGCATGCATTTTCTGCGCTAAGGAAGCCGCCAGCATGGGGACACCTGTACCGATGAAAGCAGTCGTATTGTCCGCCATCAAGCGGGAAGCGGTGCAGATCAATAATTCAGCCGGATTATACTCCTCCAGATCGCCTTCATTATAACTATGCGTTTTATTGTTCATGGCCCGCACCTCGCTCCAGGGCATCCAAATTCTTCCGTCCAACTAAATCCAGGTAACCTTGGTGATCCTTCACGCTGTAAATATATTTTTCTATATAATCCCTCGTTGTTCGTTGGTCCTTCGAAGCTTGAACCCATTCCCTAATTTGATCCTCATCCCGGGTGTAGCGGTAACACATCTCACCAGGATGAGCCCCATAAGGCGCTTCGATAACTGCGTCCACCAGGTAATAAGGGATTATCGTTCGATCTGGCTGGTCTCGGATCACGTCCGTGTCCACAATTTCCTCCGCACTGATCAGCAGGCGCCTGGAGGCGCGCGCCAGCTCTGTCGCGAAGCCGCTGATGCCATCGATCTGGGCGTTGCCGTATTTGTCGACCCTGTGGACGTGCACCAGGCCTACATCTAATACCAGGGCCGGCACCAGGCAGATCGGATCTCCCGTAAACGGGCACTCGACCACTTTTGCCGCACTGTACTTGAGTGTATCTGTTCCCAGCATCGAGCGTACCGGGATGAACGGCACGCCCATTGCGGCGGCTTTAAAACGCCAGGCTATAGCTGCGTTGCTCCAATCGACCACCTTTTCGACGCGCCCACTTTCTACCTCGCGCCTCAGGCAGTTCGAAACGCCGTACACCTCCAGGCCGATGTAGGTGATATCCAGAGCTTTCACCAGACCTGCCGCCAGCAGCAAATCCAGTTCTAACACCCCCTGTCCGGCTATACGCAGATCCTTTACACCCTGTCGTACGATCTCGGATACCAGCGACATCGGGCAACGCACCGACCCATACAATTCCGTACCGATATAATCTCCATCACGAACAAATTTGTTAATTGCTTCCGCTTCTGTCATGCGTTTATCCACCAGCGCTTTGGGCTTCTCCCTGTTCCACGCCCGGAAAGCATCCATATCCAGTGGTTGGATTAATTCTCCAGATCCTGATTGGATCAGCTTCATGATCGATCCTCCTTAGTTCATCGAACGTTATTTTTAAGTGCCAGCAGCAAATAAACACCCGCATCTCTCCCACCTGGCAGCAGATTCGTTTATCCCTTTTGTAATACGATCAACTCCTCTCGACCTTTTCTTTCCGGGAGCGAGTCTTGAGGGACTTCACACCGTATCAGCTTGTAGCCAAGTTCAAGGAATGGATCCACTAATTCACCCGAAGATACAGAGAAAGGCGGACCACCTGAATGTGTCCCAACGGGAAATGCCAGAGCGATGTATATTCCATCTACCGTTAACAGTCGATCCACCTTTTCCACATATTCCGCCCTACGCTGGGGATCTAAGACGCAATAACAGGTATATTCAAGGACATAATCAAAAGATGCATCCATGTAGGGTGGGAGTTGGAAGAGGTCCGCTTTTAGTACAACAATTGGATGATGCTTTTCCATACGTGCATTCATATCCCGAACGGCTTCCTCAGCAAAATCCACCGCTGTAACATCGAAATCCTTACGCGCAAACATGCGTACGTCATACCCCCTCCCGGCGCACAATACCATCATCTTGCCGGGGCTGAATAACCCTTCCCCTAACAGGCTTCGAAACACCGGTGTAGGCTGGCCAAGTTCCCAACCGGTGCGTCCGCTGGTATAGATCTGATCCCAAAACGAAGGTGAATTGATGTCATCCATTACCACACATTGTATCAAATATCCCCCTCCTGAAGGTTCAGAAGGAGAAATTAGAATGATAGTCGTCGACCCCCGCCAACCCACTCACTATAAAAATCCTGCCTCCCGGAGGTTTACTTAACTGCATTCAAAAAATCGGCCAGGCAGCCATATGCCGTGGTCTCTGGCCCGGGATCCTCTTCGATGATTGAAAATAATCCCAAAACGTCCGTTTCAAATTGAACGATGCTGGTTGTGCCATCTACCCTGTAAAGTGGTGATTCTGAGCCGACCAGTTCGGGCGCAACACGCGCTCGCACCCCGTCTCCTTCCCGTCTTGCCGTACAGACCAGCTTCCAACTCTTCCCTTCATCCAGCCCTTTCCTGACCGCTTCTGGGGTGATATCTCGTATCCCTTGACGATCCACCTCCTGTGGTTTTAGCGGGACACCCATCAGAACTGTAACCAGTGCGGCCACTTTTACCGATGCGTCCCATCCATCGATATCGCCGCTCGGGTCGGTCTCCGCGATACCCATCTCCTGCGTATATTTTACCGCCCTGTCGAAGCTCTCTCCAGCCTGCATGCGCGTCAGGATCATGTTGGTTGTCGAATTGAGCACACCGCGGAATGACAGGATGTTTGCAGCCGGCAGCGCATCCCGGAACAGTGAAAAGACCGGCGCCCCATCCATGACGGTCGATTCAAAATAAAACTTCACCCCATTTTTTTGTGCCAATCCGATCAGCTCATGATAGGCGTGCACCACGGGTCCCTTGTTCGCCGTGACCACATGCATGCCGTTTTCTAGTGCCAGGCGGATGTGGTCCACCGCCGGCTGCCCCGTCTCGTAATTCACGGGAGAGTTTTCAAATAATATGTCTGCTTCACAGCGACGGATAAAATCGAGTGATTCCATTGGAACTGGGGAAACTGACAGCGTGTTCAGAGTCGTTCCGGATTCCTTTCTGGCTCCCTCCACCACACCCAAGGCTTCATCAATGTTCAAACCACGCCCATCAATTGCCGTTCCATGATGACCTGTCGCAATTCCGGTAAAAGAATAGGTAATATCATATTCGGTTTGCAGTTCATCCCGCTTGGCGACCAATAATTTTGCTAATGCCTGACCTACGTTCCCGAATCCTAACAAAGCAAGGTTGTAATGGGACATGAACAGCTCCTAAGTTCGTTTCTCTTCACAAAACAAGCGCGTCGTACGCCGTCATGAGATTTAATGAACGAGGGTGATGAATAACTGGGACGATTTTTCTTCGTACCCGGCAGGTGATATATTTACGTGCGATTCCACATGCAAACATAATGACCAATTACCGAGCTCTGATTATTGACCAGCAATTATATTTGTGGCCATGGGTAGCTTCGGCGAGTCGCATCTGGCGCAGGGAAATGTCTTGAATCGACCAACCTGTGCGCCCTATCCACGAGTGTTTCGAATTCATCATTACTAATCTGCTGCTTCAAAGCCAACGATATATCGGAAGAATGCCCATCCGGAGGGTTCGTTTGAACGATAAAACGCTCCAGGTCATATATCAAGTCATCAGGAATCGCCTCTCCAACAAAATCCCAGATCACAGTTCGCAGCTTATCTTCAGCATGGAAGCATAATCCATGATCGATCAGCCAGATGTGCCCATCAGGATTTATCAGGATATGGCTGCCTTTCCGATCAGCGTTGTTTATCAGGATATCGAACAGACATGTGGCTCGTAAACGCTGTAGTTCATCTAGATTGAATGTAAAGTAATGATATTCCGGATCGTGTTCGATAAACAGCTGTAATGATCCCCCGCCCAGTGGAGCATCGCTGCGAAATACGGTTGGAGGCACTAACTCCCAACCCAGGTTCTCACTGACAAGGTATGCAGCCACCTCACGACGCGCTAGACTCGCCCGGGGGAAATCCCATAATGGCTGCTCCCCTCGTGTCGGTTTGTAAACAGCCGGCCACGTGACCCCGTCATGATGGATCGATGTGAGAAAGGTGTAATTATATCCCCACAAGAATTCTCCCCGCAGTTCAATCTCTCCATACTGCAAGGTGGTCAGGTATTCCCTGGCGACATCCTTCATGGACTTAAGTCCCAGGTGCTAAGTTTTTTATTTTTTGTGCCCATTACGCTTGGGACAGAAGTGCCCTTCGGGATCTTCCGGTTCGCCACATTGAGGGCAGATCGGCCGGCCCTGCGAAGCGATTTCGATCCCCCAATGAGCCATGGCTCGCATTTGCGACCTGGAGCACCAATAACGCACCACGTTTCCCTCAGGAATATCTTCAGCTTCTTCTGCCTGTCCCTCTTCCCCCACCTCTGCTGCAGCCTCGCGCGCAACCAGAACTATCAGGTCGGATTCAGAATCGTAGCCAAGTGCAAGTTCACCCACCCGGAATAATGGATCGACTGGTGGGTTAATGCGCATGTTGTCCTCGATATAATCCCCAGAAGCATCCGGCAGATCAGGAAATTTGGTCATGATCTCGGCTAAGAACTGTTCAAGCCCAATGGCCAGGGTTTGAATCTGAAATTTTTCAACGATTAAAGTCACCGTACGTTGACCTTTGTATCCCTGGATATAAAATACTCGCTTTCCGGGTGGGCCAATCGCATCGGTTGTAATATGTGTAACCGGGTGTAAGTCGATTTCCTTAGGTGGCATTGCTACTCCTAAACGCTTCCCGTAGTATACCAGAATCACGTCTTTGAGAAAAAGAAATTAAGATCATAATTGAGTGCTAACAGATGACCACCCATTTCGTTAACATTTATAGCAGTAATCGATGACGGAGAAACGTGCAGTCGTTGGAAAAGATCCAGGTGCAGCCCTATATAATATGCCACGGCCAACTTGATCATGTCTGAATGGGAGACGCACACCAACATATCCTTCGGTTTGTGCTCTTGCGCCAGTTTTTCCAACTCCTGGCAAAAACGAAGCTGAGCTTCTGCGAATGATTCGCCCCCTGGGAAACGCATCTGGGATGGCGCACCCTGGACAACCTTCCACAGCTTTCGCCGATGCAGGCTTTTTAAGGTTTTCCCCTGCCACTCACCAAAGTCGACTTCATTCAGCCCGCCGCGAATCTCTACCTCCAGATTTAATGCATCAGCAATTGGCTGGGCAGTTTCCTTTGTCCGTTCTAGTGGACTTGAATATACCGCTTTAACCGGGGCTGATGATAATTTCTCAGCCACTGCTTGAGCCTGAACACGTCCATTTTCGTTCAGGTGGACACCGGGAATACGACCCGCCAGCCGCCCTTCCTTTACATATTCGTTTTCTGCGTGTCTTATGAGCAAGAATATGGGCATTGATATTACCTGTAAATAGAATACTAACCAGCAGCAGTCACTCAGGGTGTCACGCAATCCGGAATTCCTGTGGCTCCGGGTGCGTTATTAACTACTGATCCTTGCATTGAAGGCTAAACCCGATTGTGTAGGTTTTCTAACGATCAGTAATTCTGGTCACTTCTGCCTAATAACTCGCCTTATGCTTACCTTTAATTAGGTTAATTTCATCTTGAGACAGTTCCGGAATATGCTCATCCTTTTTAATTTTAAGTGCTTTACGTTGGGCCGTCCGCCAACGTTCGAGGCGATCGTTCACCTGCGCCTCGTAACCCTGATCCGAAGGGCGATAGAAATATGTACCGAGCAGCGGGCGCGGCAGGTATTGCTGAGGCAGGTAATGATCCGGTCCCTCATGTGGATACTGGTATCCTTTTCCATGCCCCAATGCAACTGCATCCCGGTTCGCATCCTGCAGGTGTTGTGGTACCTGCACCCGCCCTTCTTCTTCAATCAAATTGAACGCCTTAAAATAAGCCCCGGCAGAGTTTGACTTGGGAGCCGTGGATAGGTATAGGGTCGCCTCCACGATGGAGTAGATGCCTTCCGGTAAACCGATATAATCGAATGCCTGCGCCGCAGAATTAGCAACTACCAACCCCATTGGGTCCCCGAGTCCGATATCCTCTCCGGCCAGGATGATCAAACGCCGTAGAATAAAGCGAGGGTCTTCACCCGCATACAACATCTTCGCCAGCCAATAAAGGGCAGCATCGGGATCAGAACCACGCACCGATTTGATGAAAGCCGACACCGTGTCGTAGTGGGCGTCTCCGTCCTTGTCGTATAACACCGCCCTGCGTTGGATGGACTCTTGTGCAACCTCCAGGGTAATGTGGATGATGCCATCATCCCCTTGTGGTGTGCTTTCCACTGCTAACTCCAGCGCGTTCAGCGCGTTGCGGGCGTCCCCCCCGGCAACCCGGATCAGGTGCTGAAGAGCATCATCACCTAATGCAATATTACGGCTTCCGAACCCCCTTTGCGCATCACCGAGCGCGCTGTTCAGGATTTGTTGAACATCATCATCTTCGAGCGGCCGGAGCTGGAAGACTCGCGAGCGAGAGACTAACGCACCGATGACTTCAAAATAAGGATTCTCGGTCGTTGCGCCGATCAACGTCATCGTGCCTGTCTCCACGTGATGCAGCAGGGCATCTTGTTGAGCCTTATTCCAACGATGGACCTCATCCACGAACAATATCGTACGGGTGCTGTACAACCTGCGGCGCTCCTGGGCCGCATGGATCACCTTGCGCAGGTCTGGCTTACCTGCCAGCACCGCAGACATTGTCTCAAAATGGGATTGTGTTAGATTGGCGATCACCATCGCCAGGGTTGTTTTGCCCGTTCCCGGTGGACCCCACAGCAGAATGGATGAGAACAGCCGGTCGGCTTCGATAGCTCTTCGCAGCAACTTACCTGGTCCGACGATGTGCTCCTGACCTACGAATTCGTCCAAAGTGCGCGGCCGCATGCGCGCAGCTAGCGGGGCTTCGCTCTTCATGCGCTCTTTGAGGGCGTGGTCGAACAGATCTTGGTCAGCCATAGTCCTTGATTTTACCACGCTGATTGACCCTTAAATAGAGCGTATTCGAAAATTCTCCGATAGCCAAGTGCCCATTAAAATAGGGGGCCCCTTCCGTGTGGAAGGGGCCAGAGAAAGGAGGAACCAACGTCTTGCTTTGCCCCCGTTTTAACCCAGACGCTCTGCCAGCGTCAAAGTTACCTCTATTAATTCACCGCTGCGCAATACGGTCAGCTTAACTTCCTGATCGATTTCAGCATTTACCAGCAGTTGGCGCAGCTGGTGTATATTCGTGATCGTATCTCCATCAAATTCGGTGATCACATCGCCGCCGACTATTATTTTCTCGCCAGCCAAATCCAGGATTTGGTCGCCGCCAAGCAGCCCGGCTGCATCCGCCGGACTATCGGCTTCCACCTGAATCACCAGGATACCTTGCTGGTCGTTCGGAAGCTGCATGGCTTCGGCAATTTCTGGCGCCATTTCTCTGGCCAGAATTCCCATCCAAACGCTGCCTCTTTCCTGGCGCAGAGGCTCTTCTACGATTTGCGGTGCAGGTCGCGCCTCCAACGTAACATCGATGGTCTTTTCCTTACCGTCTCGTAAGACGGTTAATGTGATTTCCTGACCAACGATGGTCTCGGTCGTCAAGTAAGCGATCAAATCGTCCATATCCCTGACACTTTGCCCGTCGATAGCTACGATCACATCGCCACCCACGTTGACTTCCTGTCCATAAATTTCAGCCAAACGATCGCTGCGGCGCAGCCCTGCTTTGTCTGCCGGGCCTCCAGGCACAACCTCGGCAACCAGAGCGCCTCGCTGTCCTTGCTCGAGATCCATTGCTTCAGCCAGGTCCGGAGTCAATTCCAAACCGCTGATTCCCAGGTACGAGTGCTCGTAATGACCTTCTTCGATCAACGCGGGCACCACGTTCTTAACTATGGATACCGGGATTGCGAATCCGATGCCTGCGTTGGCACGGATCGGGGATTCGATCGCAGTTGTCACACCGGTCACCTGCCCATCACTGTTGGTCAGCACACCGCCAGAGTTTCCCGGGTTGATCGGAGCATCCGTTTGAATGATCTCCGGTATGGAATAAACTGGACCCGCCAGAATGCCTTCACTGGCTGGGAGTGTACGTCCAAGAGCGCTGACGATTCCGACCGTCATGGTACCTTCTAATCCAAACGGATTACCAATCGCGATCGCAAGTTGTCCTACCCTGATCTGGTCCTCATCCGCCAACTCGACAGGGAATAACTGCGCAGCGGGTAGATCGACCTTCAACACCGCCAGATCACTGTCCGGGTCTGCACCCACCAGATCTGCGGATAACGCCAAGCCGTCGTGAAAGGTTACGTCGATCTTTTCTGCTCCAGCGACCACGTGGTTATTGGTCACGATGTGACCCTGCTTATCCCACACGAAACCAGAACCAGCACCCGCTCCGTAGAAGGGCCCCTCAGATCCTGGTGCATCTTGTCCGTCAGGCAATCCTTGTCCTTCGGGCAAGCCTGGAATCTCGGGTAAATCAAAGGGAATTTCAGGCATACCTGACACCGAAGAGTGATCCACCAAAACCGTTATATTCACTACCTGCGGGTTAACTTTAGTATAAACCTGCTCCAATGCACTCTGGTAAGCGGCTAACAATCCAGGATCTGGCGTTGCCGGTGCTCCTGAATAGTTATCATTGGAATCCTCTGTGATTCGCTCCGCTTTCGAAGTTACACCTTCAACAGATAATTGGGTATCGAGCACATTCGCAGCTCGCTGGGAAAGGGTTGTCAATTGGGGAATGCACGCGGATAGTACAACAGCTGTGAGCAGTACCAGACTTATAATTGCCAAATAACGATATTTCATCTTGCCTCCAAGGATGCAATCCATTCCTGGTTTTCGTATTGATAAGAGGGAAATCTACACAGTAAACTTTATTTTCCAATATAGAATACATCCAATTTCCCCCAACGTCTTTAAGCGAAGCTATCGTTAACCTTATGGGGACCTTATCTATTGATCCTTGCAATGAATGCTAAACCCAATCAGCGATCAAACAACGCAAGTGGCGTTTAGTAACTTATGCAACAATCAGTAAATGGGAAAGAATGGTAACTCATCATGCATTGTAAAAAAAAGCCTGATTGAATTCTCTTAGTCCACGGACCAATATCTTTATTAGCCCTCCCCGAGCGGGGATTATTCAAGCTGAAATATCATATAACTTTATCGATCCCCCTGCAATACAGGTTACAATATACACCGTTCAAAGTTTTCCTCCTTTCTTGAGGTGCGCCATGTCTGCTATCCAAAGGATCAGCCAGGTCTTCCAACAAGCCCATCAGATACCATTTGACGATGATTCTCGCTTTGTCTTGTTCAGCGACTGCCACCGGGGTGATAATTCCTGGGCGGATGATTTTGCGTCCAACCAATCTCTACTATTCCACGCTCTCGAACATTACTACGCCGAAGGGTTCTCCTACATCGAGGTTGGCGACGGTGATGAACTGTGGGAGAATTCTAAATTCGGGGATATTCGCCAGGCCCACAGCCATATATTCTGGGTGATGAGAAAATTTCATGAAAATCAACGTCTATTTCTGATCTATGGCAACCACGATATAGAGAGAAGTGACCCGAAGGTTGTTGATGAAACTTTACAATATTATTATGACGAGCGGACAGGACAGGTGCAGCCGCTGTTCGTCAACATACAAGTATACGAAGGCATCATCCTGAATCACGTAGTGAATGAGCGGCAACTTTTCATATTACACGGTCACCAGGCTGACCCATTTAACGACCGCTATTGGAAGATCGGGAGATTCACCGCGCGTCATTTCTGGCGCCATCTCCAATTACTGGGAGTGAAAGAACCGACCAGTCCTGCCAAAAATTTTAAGAAGCGAGTCCAGATTGAGAATACGCTCAACGATTGGGTAAAATTAAGCGGACAAATGCTGATTGCCGGTCATACCCATCGACCACGTATTCCCGCTCCTGGTCAACCACTCTATTTCAACTGCGGGAGCTGTATTCACCCTCGCGGCATTACAGGGCTTGAAATCGTCAATAGTCAGATTTCACTTATCAAGTGGTGGATGACCTCAGGATCAGGGGGAGCTGTGTACATAAAAAGGCAGGAGTTAGCAGGACCGATCTCCATTGAAAGTTATTACGTTCAAGGATAGATACCAATCATCGAACAGAATCTTTCCTTCAACCCAGTATTTCTGGTGGAAATACTGGCTTTCTCTGTACCAATCCGATAAACGCGCTTTATACAATTCCGCACCCCGATTGTCGTAGGGGAAATAATGACCGGAATAAAGAGGGTACACCTGTGGACACAATCTAGCCAAATAATTAACAGGAAACCTGCAACCGGCTGTTTATCATTAATAATTCTATCCATTTCGGATATATATTGTAGCCTTCCCCCAATTCTTATCTGAGTTTCAGTTTATATTTAACAAACAGTAATATACTAACTCCAGTTTCACTGGACACCGATAAGATTTCAAAGATTAGGCTTGTCAACAATGTTATCAGTCCGTATTGTGGTGAGTAATTTTAGAAGTTACGACCCTCGTCTTACTATCCAAAATCATAAAAAGGGATATCGATGAATCAAAGACAACACGCAAAGAAAAATAGGCTCTTATGGCTGTTGATGATATTACCTATCGCTGCCATTGCATGTGCTCTTTCCGCTCGTAGTGGAAGTCCAGATAATGAACAAGTTATCGTGAATACACCCGTTGTCGTCGTTGCCACTGTGGCAGAAGAAACACCCGCGGTTAGAGACTCCGAACAATCGGATGTTCAATTATTACCCGCCCCCAGTATGGCGGAAGAGCAGGCAGCCCTGGTCGCCCTGTATGCACGTGTAAACCCATCGGTCGTGAATATTACGACTTACATTGTCCAGGAAGGAAATATGTATCCCAATTCACAGGGTTCCGGCTTTGTTTTTGACCAAAATGGTCACATCGTAACCAACGCCCATGTCGTACATGGTTCCGAACAGGTGGATGTGTCATTTGCAAATGGGGACATCCTCCCCGCACAGATCATTGGCGAAGACCTGCACAGTGATCTTGCAGTCATTAAGATTGATACATTACCACCAGGTGTTATGCCCGTTGAACTAGGGAAAATAAACGAAGTAGTCGTCGGGCAGACAGTTGTCGCCATCGGCAACCCGTTTGGTCTTGGAGGAACCCTGACACGCGGGATTGTCAGCGCATTAGGACGCACGATCCCTGCTCTGACCTCATTCTCAATCCCAAGATCTATTCAGACCGACGCAGCCATAAATCCCGGGAACTCAGGAGGTCCGCTGCTCAACCTGCAGGGGCAGGTAATTGGAGTAAATGCGCAGATCCAAACCAATAGCTTTTCAGGCAATAATAGTGGTGTGGGATTTGCTATTCCCGTCAGCATCGTGAAGCGCGTTATCCCGGAGATGATTGAAAATGGCTACTATGATTGGGCCTGGTTGGGAGTCGCAGGTACCGATATGTCACCGGTCATTGCTGAGGCTATGAATGTCGAAGTCGTTAAAGGGGCTTATCTATCTTCGATTGTTGAAAATGGTCCTGCTGAAAAAGCCGGTCTTTTTGGCTCGGTCGACACAGAATCAATCAATGGTCGGACTGTACACATCGGCGGAGACGTAATTGTCGCAATCAATGGTCAGCCGGTCAATTCATTTGACGACTTGCTAATTTACGTTGCTCTAGAGTCTTCACCGGGGAAGGAAGTCACATTGACCATCCTGCGTGATGGTGAACTGATAGATGTAGTATTGAAACTGGATTCTCGTCCTGAAACAATAGAAAACCTACTTCCGTAAAAAATAAAAACCCATACTTTATGGTTGGTCTTCCAGAGATTTAATCTCTTTCTGGAGGACCACCTTTTGTTTAAAGGTTCCGCAATAAACTCGGCAGATCACTTAATCTTTCGATAGACGCGTCTGGTTTGATGGTGTCAGAGTGCGCTTTATTTGCGGGTGTATCCGCCCGGCGTGTGATCCAGATGGCATAAATGCTCGCGTTTTGTGCGCCCAGAACATCTGCACCAAGCGTATCGCCCACCATTGCTGCACGCAAAGCCGGCAGGTCCCAACGCTCCAACAGGATCTGGAAGATACGCGGATTTGGCTTTCGTATCCCTTCTGCTGCTGATGTAACGATACTATCAAAATAACCTCGAACGCCTGCTTTATCCACCAGGGCTTGAACATCACTGTCGTCGCCAGCATTCGAGATTATCCCTAATCTATAATCCATCGCTCGAAGAACTTCCAGGGTTCCGATAGTATCATCTTCGATTATCCAGTGTTGCTGGGTGACAAGGTAGAATGCGGAAAGCGCCTGCTTTAATAATTGCTGCGGTACGTGGCTGCGCCCCTGTTTTTGTAATACTGACCGCAGGACATACAACGTTGTGTGCTCAATAAATTCAGAATCCCTTTCCTGGTAATACGCTACTAAATCATTATGAAATTCAGCAAGGAAAATTTCCTCATCCAGCGATAAACCATCACTTTGTAAACGGTGTAGGAGCGCTCTTTCTGCACGCGATATCACTTCCGGCCAATCTCCATCGAAGTAAATCAGTGTATTCCCCAAATCGAAGATGAGCGCATCAAAAGGTTTTTTACTGTTAAATTCCATTAAAAAATCCGCTTCGCTTCAAGAATATGTGTAATTTTGGATTTCATGCTCTATGTAGTCCATTAATACTTGACGACCAGCGACCCGTATTCCATAGAACGCTCTACCAGCAGAGCCGCCCGGCCGCTTTCGAGCTTATTGCGGAATGATTCCCAACCTGCTATCTGATCCTCGCACCGGCGAAGGTATTCATCAAGCGGAAAATTAATTCGGGTCTATTGAGATGTCTCCCAAAAATCCCATCTCCAATAGGGTTGATCGTACTTTCTCGGCTCCGCCGGGTTTGATTACCACGCTGGTAGTTCCGAGTGGGTCACCCATATATCTGCTTGCGGGTGTTCTTTTCAAGGATTTCATAATCTCAGGATGGCTCACTCGAAGTATGGTTACGCGGTCCAACCGGGCTTCAACACCCCGCTCTTGCCAGCGTTTCAGAGCCCGTTCCAGGCTCGGGGGTACAGCAGCTGATTGATGTTTCAATATCGCCAGGATATGGCTGACTTTCAACCCCTGACCGGCAGCACGCTCAAGCGATCCGGTCGTGATCCTGTATGGATATCCGTCATCTTTCTGTTCATCCCACTCTGTGAACCGAGCAACTTGATAACGAATAGCACGCGGTGCCAAACGCGGGACATAAATGCGACCGTCGGAACGGACCATGATCGACCCGGTTACTTCTTTCGACCCTCCAGAAGGATGACCGCTCAGCAGGGCTGAGGACCACTTGGATAGACGGAAGGCTGAAAACCATAAGTCTACCTTGTTTTCGTTGTCTTCCGGAGCCGCAAGATCCATAATTCCAATCCAATGCATCGGTCCTGTGATCATAAATCGCATCAGCGCTCCGTCAACGTCCTGCCAATGCTCAAAACCGCGCAGGTATTCGCCGGTGCTCTCTTTGCGGATAAACCAAGAATCGTAATCTCCCGCCGGGCGTTGGAAATCTGGTTGCACCTGCTGAACCGCGTCCAGAAATGCTTGTTGACTCCACCATGTATTGGATGGGATAGCTGTTAGCAGTTTCAGCACAGCCTCACGGGTAAGCAGCGGGTCATTGATCCACTCGCCCTCCGCCAGCAAGCCAGGTACAAGACGCAGGTCATTAAAATCTGGGCTCAGCATCCACGCCTGGACCAGTTGAAGGAGAGCTTCGGAGCGCTCTTTCTCGAGGAATAAACGCACCGGTTCGGCTATGGGTTGGCGATTTTCATCCAGTAAACCTGCCGAACTTAGCAAAACTTGCATCAAATCAGGTGAAATCGGATTGCGGAGGCGCGTTTCCTCATGCCAGTGGCGGGTTAAAACATCACGCGCCAGCCCCATGCGAAGACCCGCGAGCAATGTACAGGCATGATCTAAGATGAGATCGCTGGCGAGCAGGATCTGTGCATATTCTTTTCTTTGTGCGGGTCTTCCAAGCAATCCCTTAACGAAGGCATTCTGAGGTGCTAAGAGGTGCAGCAGGTCATCCGGAATATAGGAAAATTCTTCCACCCCTCCTGGTGTTTCAAAGAAGTCACGCGCAATCAAAGACCTGTACCACAGCGTTTCGGTCGTCGAACTGGCTTCCAGATACGGTCGCTCACGATCCCGGCGACCGGAGCCCATTTCACGGAGTGGACCGTACCGGCGGACGAATTGCGCCCAGGGTATTCGCCCAGAACTGCCCTGCAGGTCAAGCAGTGCAGCGCGAGCGTCTTCCGGAAGTCTCAATCGTTCCTGTTCCACGAGGTCAACATCCAGGAGGGTTCGTGCCAGTATTTCCTGTCCCTGTTCTACATCGGAGGCGTTAAAATCGATCCCCCACAGTTTGGCGACGATACGTAAAAATCCTAAATCCTGTCCACGCAGATGATGTCTTAGATCCGGCATGTGTTAAGTATACTAGCAGACTGTCAAAACTTCGCTATGCTCCGTTCAGAACGGACATATTAAACATTGAAAGAATTAGTCACAGACAGATCCATTTCAGGCTTACAAGGATTTCGCTGCCCGTCTTCAAAATTTTTTTGTTCTTAGTGGAACGCTAGGACATCACTTCAATCGCCCCTGGCAGGATCTCAATTTCTATTTCCCGAACGTCCGAATCGAAACCAGCGTATATTTCTCCATCCGTATGAATGTAGAGCGGACCTTCTGAAACAATTCTTAGCTTCTCAAATTCCCCAATCCGTACCTGCGAAAAACGTCCATGTGTACCCTTCATCACCTCAGGAAGAATTCTAAGCAACATCATCCGGGAGACTTTTTCGATCCAAGCGTAATGGAAAACACCATCATCGGGTCTCGCTTCGGGCGCCACCAGAAAACCTCCCCCTTCCCGGCTTCCATTGCAGGAAACAAGCATCAGGATATCGTCTTCCCAACTCTCGCGATCAGTCTTCACCTGCATGCGCGGGGAATCAATCCCCTTTGCAATCGTCTGGAGAACTGCCGCCATGTAAGCGACAAACCCGCGCAATCGTTTCATCTGCTGAAATCTTATGAGGGTAAGAGCATCAAATCCAATCCCGACGGCATTGCTCCAGTACTCAACACTTCCATTCTTCGGACGCAGCTTTCCGATGTCAATCGCTTTCGGCTCTCCATTAAAAATCTGCCGTATTGAATAATTCAGGCGGGGATCTATGCCAACGGCGTGTGAAAAATCATTACCCGACCCAAACGGTACAATACCCAGGCGCGGTCTTTTCTCAACAGGTACCTGCATAAGGCCGTTCACGACCTCGTGGATGGTCCCATCGCCTCCAACTGCGATCACCAAATCATACCCCTCCAATGCCGCGCGCTCCGCAAGTTCCTGGGCATGAACAGGGTATACCGTACCCGACCAGTCCGCCGGACCGTATTCATCAACGATCTTACGTAATTCGGCGCTGCTTTGCCAGGCTCGACCTAAATCAGCGTTAGGATTGACGATTATTTTTACGTTGGGATCAGGCATCAGGAATAACGCTCTTTGAGTTCAGATACGGGCAAAGCCACTTGTCCTTCCCCCGGATCACCGATCATCAGTGGTTGTCCAGTCTGCCTGGCCAAATACCAGGCAGTATACGCAGCCACCAGGGCATCTAGTTCGCCCTCGTTGAATAAATTCTCGAAGGGTAATATTCCATTCAACAAGCGGTAGCGGGTGATCTCTTCAAATATGCGCATGGGATCCGATATCTTCAGGTTAAGCTCGTAGAGCACCAGCTGTCGCTGCAGCCGGCCCTCCAGGGTGCTTTTTGGAAATGGCAAAACTCCAAGTAAAGCACAATAACTGGCATGTGGGTATACTTCTACATATTGCCGATCAGCTTCCTCATGCGGATAAGCTCGATATCCTAAATCCTCAAGGCGTTGGTACAGCTGAAATCCCATCTGCATCCATCGTGGGCAGTCGTCTTCTAAACCTGGAGTGCGCGGCAGCCTGATGTTTCGCTGGCGCAGGAGGTATTCCGCTAATCTGAAATCCAGCCATCGACCAGGGTTTGGTATTGGAGAGAGACCCCGCCGCACTTCCTCATCTGCCATCAGTCCCTGGTTCGGTCGCCGAGGTGCGCATACCCCAACTAATGCCTTGCTCTGAGCGGCTGCGAAAGCCAAAGCATCGTCGATCGGGCCTCGTTCCAGTATAACCAATCGAAGGTTTTCATCTAAAGCTGTGTAAACGAACGGTCGCTGTCCGGCGGTTGGATCTATTCCGAAGAAGGTAGTATTTGTGAAGAGCATCGCTACCAAGAGTTTAGCCTATAAATGTCCAACTGGCAATAATAAAACAGGAAATCCGTCATATAAAAAAGGATACACAAGTATTTTGACTTAGATAGCCGCCTGGGCTATACTTAGTTGGACAGCTAGATGACCATATCTATCTTGTGCGGTAACCACAGTGCTCTTGATCAGCACGCAACCATAACTATAAACGCAGGAGGCATCACCTATGACAGATCAATTTAAGCTCACGTATGCAACCATGTTCAATCCACCCGAAGAGCTGCACTCTCGCTACGAGGAGGCACTTGAGAAAATCAAGGCCAATCTCGGTGCTGAATATGGCATGATCATCAACGGGCAGGAGCGCTTTGCAAAGGAAAAGTTCGAAGACCACTCCCCCATTAACACCGATACAGTTTTAGGAGTATTCCAAAAAGGGACAGCAGATCATGCACAGGAGGCATTAAACGCAGCTCGCAGCGCATTCCCAGCATGGAGCGGAACGAGATGGCAGGACAGGGTAGCACTGCTTAGAAAAGCCGCCGACAAAATCGACGATCGTGTATTCGAAATTAGCGCCGCTCTGTCGATGGAAGTCGGCAAGAATCGTATGGAAGCATTAGCCGATGTAGCGGAGACCGCTGATTTAATCCGTTACTCTTGCTACCAGATGGAGAAAAACGATGGCTTTATCGTAGAAATGGGTAAAGATCCTCTGGAGGGCTACAATGCAACCAATATGTCCGTCCTGCGCCCTTATGGAGTCTGGTTGGTGATCAGCCCGTTCAACTTTCCATCAGCGCTGACTGGAGGGCCAGCCGGTGCTGCGCTGGTTACAGGCAACACCATCATCATGAAACCCGCCACCGATACGCCATGGGTTGTGCGTATGCTGGCCGAATGTTTCCGTGACGCCGGTTTACCGGACGGGGTTTTCAATTATGTAACCGGTCCGGGCCGCACCTTGGGACAGGCACTCGTGGATAGCCCAGAAGTAGACGGTGTCACTTTTACCGGCTCGTTTGACGTCGGCATGAATATTTTCCGTGATTTCGCGCAGGGCAATTACGTGCGCCCGATTATCCTCGAACTGGGCGGGAAAAACCCGGCCATCGTGTCGCGAAACGCCGACCTGGAGCGCGCCGCAGTAGGTATCGTGCGCTCTGCATTCGGGCTGCAGGGGCAAAAATGCTCTGCCTGTTCCCGGATCATCGTTGAAGAACAGGTATACGACGAGCTGGTACCACGCCTGGTCAAATTGATCGAAAAGATCGCCATCGGTGATCCGACTGAGCGGCAGGTATGGATGGGACCGGTGATCAATGAAAGTTCGTACCAGGATTTCAAGAACTTTACCGAAGAGCTGTCAAAGTCCGGGCAGTTCCTGACCGGCGGGAAAGTGCTCACAGACGGCGACCTATCCAAAGGCTACTTCTGCGAACCAACGCTGGTGGCGGACCTGCCGCTAGACCACCGTCTCTGGAAGCACGAGATGTTCTTGCCCATCAGTACGATCGGCAAAGTGAGCAGCCTGGATGAAGCCATGCAGATGGCTAACGATGTAAACTACGGCCTGACAGCAGGCTTCTATGGGTCCAAAGAAGAGACAAAGTGGTTCTTTGAAAATATCCAGGCTGGTGTAACCTATGCAAACCGGCCTCAAGGATCAACAACCGGCGCCTGGCCTGGATTCCAACCTTTTGGTGGATGGAAAGGCTCCGGTTCCTCTGGTAAGAACGCCGGAGGACATTACTACCTGACGATCTATATGCACGAACAGATCCAGACATTGATCGATTAACTAACGGGTGCAGAATTCAAGTTCGTAGAGATGCTGAATTGCATCTCTACGAACTTGACATGGTAATTTATGGACGCATGAAAAGACAGGTTGGGTTGTTCTTCCTTCTATTAGGCTTGCTTGGGGTGATCCTATTTTGTGCCACGTTTTTGTCCGATACAACGATCTGGCTTCTGGGCTTTTTTAGTTTTGCAATGTTAGCGTTTGGTGTATGGTTGCTCGTGAGAAGTCAACCGCCACCACCACCAGATGAACGTTTTCGATATTATCGCAGGGTACGCTCAGAAAGAAATAAAAAAAAGAAAAGGAAATAGCCGCAGGTAGCTGCGAGAGCTACTGATCTATGCAAAATTCTCTATACTTCATACCCTGCATCAAGGATGCAGGCTCGGATCAATTCTGGTTTGCGCTGCATGCGTTTCTGCGCTTTTTTCTATCCCATGTGGCCTATCAGACCACAGTTTAGTCATATTTACAAGGATCAGTAAGCTACTATGCGCAAATTAATACCCCTTGCAGAAGCGATCAGTAATTACGTTCAAGATGGCGACACGGTTTATGCTTCAGGTTTTACGCATCTGATCCCATTCGCAGCCGGGCACGAGATTATCCGGCAGGGGAGAAAGAATCTCACACTTGCCCGTGCAACACCAGATCTTATTTATGACCAGATGGTCGCTGCTGGATGTGCAAAAAAAGTAATCTTCTCGTACATGGGCAATCCTGGTGTTGGCTCTCTGCGAATCGTGCGATCCGAGGTAGAAGCCGGAAATCTAGAATGGGAGGAATATTCCCACTTCGCAATGATCTCCCGGCTTCAGGCAGGCGCGTCAGGGCTGCCATTCATGCCAATGAACCGTACAGCTGCGATCGACCTGGAAGAAGTAAATCCGAACTACAGGCGCGTTACTGATCCCTACTCGAATCGCGAAGTGGTCGTTGTACCGGCGTTGAATCCCGATTTAGCCATCGTTCATGTGCAGCGTGCCGACACATCCGGCAATGCCCACATCTGGGGCATCATCGGTGAACAGAAGGAAGCTGCCTTTGCGGCCAACAAAGTTATCCTGACCGCTGAGGAGATTGTAAGCGAAGACGTCATTCGTTCTGATCCCAACCGCACCCTGATACCCGGATTCATCGTCAGCGCCGTATGCCATGTCCCATACGCCTCACACCCCTCTTACACGCAGGGTTATTACGACCGGGATAACACCTTCTACCTGGAATGGGATAAAATCAGCCGCTCCAGCGACACCATTCGTGACTACCTCAATGAATGGGTCTTTAACGTACGAGACCGGACAGAATATTGGGAGAAGCTGGGTTCAGAAGTGCACGAGCGCTTGCGAGTAGGTGAACGGTTAAGCACATCAGTAAACTATGGAAAATATTAAACAAAACCGCAAATAGTGCTGATTTTCGCAAAACTATTATTATTTTATGGCTGCGTTGATATAAAAACAGGAAATCTAATACATGATTGGCGCTTCTATAGAGGTCTGCAACCAGTTAGGAGCGGGATTATTAGAGGTAATACACCAGGAAGCCATGGAAATCGAGTAAACGGAGCGAATAATTCCATTAAATCTTTTTAAAATTTATTCGTAAAAATTAGCGAAGATTAGTGGCTTATACCACACGAGAGATAAATCATGAATCTTGAGCAATCTTATTCTCCATCTGAACTCCTCACGATCAACGCTGCTCGATTGCTGCGTGATGGCGAGGTAGTGTTTGTCGGTGTTGGGTTGCCGAACCTGGCATGCAACCTGGCCCGGCGCACACACGCACCAAACTTGTTAATGATCTACGAAGCGGGTGTGATCGGCGCGCAGCCGGCACGCTTACCTCTTTCTATTGGTGACCCGACTCTGGTCAGTGGAGCAACAGCGGTCTGCAGCATGTATGAGGTGTTTGCCCAATACTTGCAGCGAGGCAACGTGGATGTTGGTTTTATGGGCGGGGCGCAGATTGATCGCTACTGCAACATCAATGCAACTGTCATTGGTGATTACACAAATCCGAAGGTGCGCCTGCCGGGTTCAGGTGGTGCGAAGGAGATCGCTGCCTGGGCTAACCGTTGGTATATCCTTACCTTCCATCAGAAAAGACGCTTCCCAGAGAAAGTTGATTTCCGCACATCCGCCGGATTTTTGGGCGGACGCGAGGAACGAGAAGCCGCCGGCCTTTCTGGCGGCGGACCGCAAGCCGTTGTCACCGACCTGGGGATCATGCAGCCCGATGACAGTGGTGAATTAATCCTCACTGCCATCCATCCCGGTGCTACAGTAGAGCAGGCTAAAGAAAATACAGGCTGGGATCTACGCGTCGCTCCCAGCCTGCGTACAACCGACCCACCTCTCGCCGAAGAGTTAACCATCCTGCGGAGTGAACTTGACCCAGACGGAATTTACCTAAAATAGGGGCCGTTGAACAGGATCCAGTTTTTTTTCTGATTTATATACCGCGTAATCGATTATCCAAATATGACTTTCGTCCTTGCCATCACTCCTATCCTGCTAATCCTCGTCCTGATGGTTGGTTTTCGTTGGGGCGCAGCCCGCGCGGGCGCCACTGGCTACCTGTCAGCCTTAATCATCTCCTTGCTTTTCTTCGGTGCCGGACCAGTCTTACTTGCCTTTGCGCATGCAAAAGCCTGGTTCCTTACGGTGGACGTATTATTCATCATCTGGGCTGCATTCCTGCTTTATCGCGTAGCAGACGAAGCCGGCGCCATCCGCACCATCGGACAGTCGCTGCCCCACCTCACTCCCGATAAAGGCATGCAGGCGCTGATCATTGGATGGGTCTTCGCCACATTCTTGCAAGGTGTTGGTGGATTCGGCGTTCCAGTTGCTGTAATATCCCCCATTCTGGTCGGGTTGGGGTTCTCCCCACTTGCAGCCGTTGTTATCCCCTCCGTGGGCCATGGTTGGGCAGTAACTTTTGGTTCCCTGGGATCTTCTTTCGCTGCCTTAATGGCTTCCACCGGTGTACCCGCTGAAGTACTTGCACCGCCTTCTGCGCTCTTCCTGGGCGTTGCCGGAATCGTTACCGGACCCCTGGTTGCGCATGCCGCAGGCGGCTGGACCACCGTCCGGAGGTTGCTCCTGCCTGCCCTGCTGCTCGGACTACTTATGGCGAGTGTCCAGTTCCTTGTCGTCACCAATGGATTCTGGTACATCGGCGCATTCGTGGCTGGTATCGCCGGCCTGGCGCTGAGCATTCCGTTGGCTTTGCGCAGCCGCGGAGGTAATCAAAACAATGTTTCTCTGGATCGGCGCGCCTTGCTTATCGCGCTGTCAGGGTACGCGCTATTGATCGTGATCACTTTAACAATCCAGCTGATCCCAGCCGTGAAATCCTTATTGAGCGAGGTCAGCATTCAATTTCATTTCCCAGAAACAAGCACATCACTTGGATACATCACACCTGCTGGTCCAGGACGGAATCTAGTGCTCTTTCGTCACACCGGGATGATCCTGATCTACACCTCCATCCTGGCCTTCATCGTTTACAAATCGGCTGGATTGTATAAGAAAGGATCGGTTCGCAGCATCCTGGAGGGCACGGTACGGCGCGTGATGTCCTCCAGCGTGAGTATCGCCTCGATGGTTGCCATGGCAGTCATCATGCAGCATTCAGGGATGACCGACACGATCGCCCGCGGCCTGGCTGAAGGTTTCGGCGCACTCTATCCTATCGTGGCTCCCTGGATCGGCGCATTAGGCGCCTTCATGACCGGCAGTAATACGAACTCCAACGTTGTATTCGGGGAGCTCCAAAAACGCACAGCCGAGCTGCTCGGATATTCGGTGCCCATAATATTGGCGGCTCAAACCGCCGGAGCCGCCCTGGCATCGGTTATAGCTCCAACCAAGGTAGTCGTCGGCGCCAGCACGGCCGGGATGGGTGGTCGTGAAGGGTTCGTCATGCGGAAACTGGTGGTTTATGTTGGTTTATTAGTCACCTTGATCAGCATCCTGGCGGTAATTGGTGTGCTTTTGACAGAATAAGGCGAAAATCAGGTAAAAAATCTATACGTAAAAAGGTGCGAGAACTGAAAAATGACACGTCTATACGAAACTCTGCGATCACATAAGTTTGAGAGCTATACGATTGCCTTTTTATTGATGGTTGTTCCACCTCTTCCGATGTTCTACGCAGCACAACATGGCAGCGGTTCGCTTGTTTTCGTGATGCTCGGATTTGTGATATTGGGGAACTTGATTGTGCTGGTGGTTAAGTAAATCAGGATACAGCGATTTAAAAATGGAAGCCCGTGAAGTATTTTTTCAAAAATTTAAGGGGCAAGCAACCATCCTTGTCCGCGCGCCCGGACGGGTCAACCTGTTAGGAGAGCATGTAGATTACAACGCAGGTCCAGTCATACCCATGGCGATTGACAGACAGGTCACCCTTCTCGCGAAACCAACCGCTGGGGATACTGTCACGATATATGCACGAGACCTGGACCAGATCGTCATTTTCAATTTGTCTCAGCTTGATCGAAAAGTAGATCTCGATGGTTTCCCACTACCATCCTGGGGGCTTTACCCAGCCGGCGTAGCGCGCTCCCTGCGCCAGGCAGACCTTGAAGTCAGGGGAGCAGACATCCTTATCACCTCCGATATCCCTATAGGTACCGGTTTGAGCTCATCCGCCGCTGTGGAGGTCGCATTTGGAGTACTCTGGAGTGAACTCGGTGGTTGGAAGATCGAGCGGCTGGAGCTGGCCAGACTTTGCCAGTGGGCCGAGAATGAGTACGTCGGGGTCTCTTGCGGTCTGATGGACCAGTTTGCAAGCGCCTGTGGAGTAGAAGGGCATGCCTTGTATTTCGATACGCGCAGCCTTGAGTGGGAACCCGCTCCACTGCCAGGTCAGACCGCCATCGTTATCGCCGATTCGGGTGTCCGCCGGAGCCTGGCTGACTCTACCTATAACGAACGTCGCGCCGCCTGTGAACAAGCTGTCGAACTCTTGCGGCAGTACAAACCCGAACTCGAAACTTTGCGCGATATAAAGACAACGGAGTTTATGGCCTACAGCGATTACCTTCCCCCAGAAGTGAGCGTTCGAGCCGAACACGTAGTCAAGGAGATCGCCAGGGTTGAATCTGCACTGGGAGCCCTTAACCGTGGGGATGCAGCTGTATTCGGCGCGCTGATGTTCGCCGGACACGCCAGCCTGCGCGATCTGTACGAAGTCAGTACGCCGGAACTGGATACCCTGGTTGAAATCGCCCGCCAGCTGCCTGGATGTTACGGAGCCCGCTTAACAGGGGCAGGCTTTGGCGGCTGTACGGTCAACCTGGTGGATGAGAACGCCGCAGATGAGTTCATCCGACAGCTACAAAAACAGTATGTGCAGGCAACCGGCCGCCAAAGCCAGATTTATCTCTGCCGTGCCAGCCAGGGAGCTGCAGCGTCGCAACTCTACCCGTAAGCATTGAAGCCCGAGGGCTACTACATAATCATGCAAACCAGTATTTCAACCATCTCAGCAAGAGCGCTCGAAATACTCCAGAACCTGGTTCGCTTCGACACTACAAACCCACCGGGAAATGAAGCTCCTTGTATCTCCTATCTTCGCAACCTGCTGTCAGATGCGGGCATCGAATCAGAGGTCTTTGCTCGTTCCCCAGAGCGGCCTAACATGATCGCCAGGCTGCAAGGAAGCGGCAGTTCTTCACCGCTGATGCTGTACGGGCACGTAGACGTGGTTACTACCGCCGGGCAGAATTGGCGCTACCCTCCTTTCGATGGGGAGATCGCGGATGGTTTCCTCTGGGGACGAGGCACATTGAATATGAAATGTGCGATTGCCATGATGGTGGCTGCCGTCCTCCATGCGAAGGAACAAGACACAGAACTGCCCGGGGATGTTGTTCTGTGTGTGGTCTGCGATGAGGAGGCGGGCGGCGCCTATGGGGCGAAATGGATGGTGGAAAATCACGCGCATCAGTTCGAAGGTATCCGCCATGCGTTAGGTGAATTTGGCGGTTTCTCCCTCAATATTGGCGGTCAGCGGCTTTACCCGATCATGATCGCCGAGAAACAGATTTGCTGGATGAAAGTTACCTTTAGAGGTCCTGCAGGACATGGTTCAATGCCCATCCGTGGTGGAGCGATGGCAAAACTGGCCGCAGCCATCCAGAAAATGGAAAGCCAACGGCTTCCGGTGCACATTACAGAACCAGCCAGGCTGATGTTCGAAAGCATGGCGACTTCTCAATCAATGGTGATCAGACAACTCATCCGCCTGATGTTGAAACCAAGGCTCACCAATCGAGTGCTGGATCTGCTCGGGGATCGAACACGCGTCTTCGATCCACTGCTGCATAATACGGTCTGCCCGAACATCGTGCATGGCGGTGAAAAGATCAACGTCATACCCAGCCAGGTCAGCTTGGAATTGGACGGTCGCCTGCTCCCGGGTTACGGTCCTGACGACATGGTGGTTGAGCTGCAGGCTTTACTGGGTCCGCATGCCGAAATTGAGGTTGTAGACTACAATCCCGGTCCTTCTGAAGTTGACATGGATTTCTTTGAGATACTCGTTGGCCTGCTCCAAGAAGCCGATCCGGCGGGGACACCGGTACCACTGCTGCTATCTGGTGTGACGGACGCCAGGTACTTCTCACGCTTAGGCATACACACCTATGGTTTCACACCCATGCAGTTACCTGAGGATTTCAACTTCTCGGAGACGATCCATGCTGCCGATGAACGCATCCCACTAGAAGCTGTGGACTTCGGCACGCAGGCTATCTTCAAGGCTATTCAGCGTCCAAGATCCTGACTTTAAGCGGCGATTGGATTCACTCTTCCCCCGCAATCCAGCTCGCCTGCCTGACCATCTTCACAAACTCGATCACATCAGCATCCTCGGTAAACAATCTGCTGACCCGTTTTACTTCTTCCATCAATCCTTACAGGCTGCTGCCCTGTGCTCAGGGGTCTTCGTGCAGGTTCTCGGTAAGCTCAGCCGCCAGCACGTCACACTGGAAAAATGCCTCCGCCTCACTGAAACTCGCGGACACTTCCATCGTGCCAAAATCCTTGTCCAATACGACAACTTCGAGGCTGTCCGGATCTTGCCAGTGCATGTACACCGAAGCGAAATCCTTCCTACAGATTCAGGATGCAGCTTGATCTCGATAAGGCGGTTTCATGATGCCCGGCGCCGATCATTCGGACATCGACCGTTTCACCACGAAAATTTTCGGAGTCATCAACTCAATAGACGAACCAGGATACCGAATAAAACGTGCCTCAATCTGGCGCCAATAGCACCACTTACCTTAATCATCCTACCTTATGAACAATCATTAACAATTTTTTCAAGTATACGGTGTAAAATATAAGTAATTGTGATGCCTACCCCTACTGTGGCTAACTTTACTTTGCCATGTTATCGAGGATGACTCCCCTGAAAAAAGGTAGGGCTGGGTTCGAAAGTGGGAAGAAATCATCGCAAAATTGGTGATTTTTAGTGTGCCATCCCAAATAATATGGCGATTTTCGCACAAAAGTGGGTCACTCCCACTTAAGTTTTTCGAGAATCGACTTTTTTCAGTTGACTCTGAGGATGCACAACCGAATTAATTTTTAGTGACAATCAGGTTTGCCTGGCTCTCATTAAGAATACAACAAACAGCCCTCGGGAAATCAAAGAGTTGTTGGATTTTACGCGACATGGACACGAACATGGTTATCGATCCTAAAACGCAAATGAAAACCGTAATTGCTGGGGCTTTAGGAGAATGTGTGCATGTCGCAGGAGTAGCGAATTTCTTACGCCTGGCCGAGCAGGCCGGTTGGCGGACGGTATTCTTGGGTCCGGCAGTACCCGTCGATGAGTTTATCGAAGCTGCTCGACGTGAAAAGGCAGATTTAATTGGTGTTTCCTACCGCCTGACTCCGGAGACCGGAGAGCGCTTATTGGGCGAGTTTGCCGAAGCTGCCGATGACTTATATTCCAAGGGGGTGCGCTTCGCTTTTGGCGGTACACCACCAATGGCAGACCGTGCCCGTGCCCTGGGGTTTTTCGAAAGCTGTTTTGACGGCACCGAGACCATCGATCAAGTGATCGCTTTTCTGAAGGGAGATCAAACCGGCGACCAAGACAAAATCGAATTCCCGCAGACTACCATCGAACGGATTCAATGGAAATCTCCCTATCCCCTCATCCGCCATCATTTTGGGTTACCCGATTTCGAGTCAACCCGCACCGGCGTCCAAGAAATCGCCCAATCCGGCGTAATTGATGTGATCTCCCTGGGCATTGACCAGGACGCCCAGGCAAGTTTCTTCCACCCCGAGAGGCAAGACCCACGCCGCCGCGGGGCGGGTGGGGTGCCGGTGCGTACGCCGGAGGATTACGGTGCACTCTACCAGGCCACCCGTCACGGCAATTTCCCCCTCGTCCGTACCTACTCCGGCACCGATGATTTCGTCCGCTTGGCGGAGATGTACATCGAGACCCTCCACATCGCCTGGGCGGCCATCCCCATTTTCTGGTTCAACAAGATGGACGGCCGCGGTCCCTGGGACCTTGCAGGTTCGATCCGTGAACACCAGAATCTGATGGCCTGGTATGGGAAACATAGCCTCCCCGTGGAGGTCAACGAACCCCACCACTGGGGGATGCGTGACGCCCCGGATGTGATTTACGTTGTGGCTGCTTATCTCTCAGCCTATAATGCGCGTGCCTTCGGTGTCGAAGATTACATCGCCCAGATGATGTTCAACAGTCCTCCCGGCCTCTCCGACGCCATGGACCTGGCCAAGATGCTCGCAATCCTTAAGCTGATCGAACCCCTGGCGGGTCCCGACTTTCGCATCTGGCGCCAAACCCGCACCGGGCTGCTAAGTTATCCCGTCGATGAAGACTCCGCCCGTGCCCATCTCGCTACTAGTGTTTACCTGCAAATGGCCTTGCACCCCCATATCGTGCATGTGGTCGGGTACACCGAAGCCGATCACGCCGCCACTGCCACAGACGTGATCGAATCCTGCAAGCTGGCGCGGCGTTCAATAGAAAACGCCTTGGGAGGGCCTGACATGACCCAGGATGAGGTTGTGCAATTGCGGGTGGAGGAATTAACCCAAGAGGCGTCAATCACCTTGGAAGCGATTCGCGAGCTGGCATCGAATGGGGTGTCCGATCCTTTCGCAGACGCGGCTACCCTCACACGAGCCGTCCAAACAGGAATATTAGACGCCCCCCAACTCAAGAATAACCCTTACGGACGCGGGCAAATCGCTGCTCGTATCGATAACCGAGGCGCCTGTATTGCCATCCACCCAACGACCGGAAACCATTTCAGCGAGCACAACCGGATCGCAGCCCTCATGGATCCGTCATCCCACACAGCATTCACAAAGGAGTCCTAAATGAACCATTCAGCACCTCGTTACTCAGTTATTGGGGCCGGAAACGGGGGGAAAGCTATGGCCGCACACCTGGCTTTGATGGGTTTTGAAGTAACTTTATATAACCGCACATCTGAAAAAATAGCCGCCATTCAGGCCCGCGGCGGAATAACGCTGGAAAGCGAAACCCCAGGTGGCCCAAGCGGATTTGGCCATCTGGCTTGTGTGACTTCGGATATGAAAGAAGCCATCGAAAATTGCGATATTGTGATGATTGTGACTCCAGCCTATGCCCATTCTGATATCGCTCGTAAGGCTGCCTCTCACCTACGGGAAGGACAAATTGTTATACTCAATCCAGGCCGCACCCTGGGCGCTGTTGAATTCAATAGCATTCTCAGTAAAATGGACTGCCCGGGTGGTGTGACGGTAGCTGAAGCTCAAACCTTCATTTATGCGTCCCGTTCAGATGGACCAACACAGGCTCGGATTTTCCGCATCAAAGATGCCGTTCCTCTGGCAGCGTTACCTGCCACGAACACGCAGAAGGTTTTGAAAGCACTTGCTTCAGCATATCCACAGTTTATCGACGGGGGAGATGTGCTTCAGACCGGACTCAATAATATTGGTGCCATTTTTCATCCCACTATCAGTATCCTCAATGCAGGCTGGATTGAAGCAACGAGCGGCAATTTCCAGTTCTACCTGGATGGTGTCACCCCCACTGTAGCGCGCCTGATGGAAGTTTTGGACCGTGAAAGGGTGACGGTGGCATCCTCTGTTGGTGTGCGTGCCATTACAGCACGTGAGTGGCTAAAGATGGCTTACAACGCCGAAGGAGACAATTTATACGAAGCCATTCACAACCAACCGGGTTATCGCGGCATCCAGGCCCCCCCGACATTGATCCACCGCTACATCACTGAAGAAATCCCCATGAGTCTTGTACCAATGGCGTCCCTCGGAAATCGTTACGGTGTTTCGGTTCGAGGCATGGAAAGCATTATTCGCTTAGCCTGCATCGCTCATAGCACCGATTATTGGCACCGTGGTCGCAAATTAAACCGATTGGGTATTGACCACCTGAGTGTCAGCGAATTGACTCATTTCATCACAGGGAATTCACAACATTAATTCCCCCTTCATGCTCGCCGAGAAACAGATTGTGTAGGTTTTCTTGTGTAATTTTATGTGTGCGTCGCAGACACACACATAAAATGTCACACATTTCAGTACACAATCGAGAAATCGGTATGCTGGATGAAAGTTACCTTTTCGCCGGTCCTGCGGGGACACCCATGACGCTGCTGCTATCTGGGGTGACGGACGCCAGCAGTTCTCTTCCCCCAGCAATTCTCATTATGGAAATTTCTGAGCGAAAATTTCCCACCAATAGGCAAGGAAGTGGCTTAAAACCGGTACATTTTCCCACTTTGGCCGAAAT
>Ga0209013_10000479_pt1 | contig 35481 bp, 41 predicted proteins | sample Cruoilmetagenom2_FD_187291 | JGI IMG/M metagenome (GOLD analysis project Ga0209013, IMG submission 187291) | Oil polluted marine microbial communities from Coal Oil Point, Santa Barbara, California, USA - Sample 2 (SPAdes) (version 2) | ecosystem: Environmental > Aquatic > Marine > Oil seeps ...
CACTTGTGCGAGGTTTTCTTTTTTTTGTGAAAATTATGGTATGATATTGAACAAATGGGGGAGTGATAATGGATGATTCATGTCGGTCTAACAGGATGGGGGGACCATCCCGATGTGTATAGTACGTTTTCAAAAAGTAATGAGAAATTAGTTGATTATAGCGCTTATTTTCCTGTTGTTGAACTAGATGCAGCTTTTTATGCGATTCAACCGGAGCGTAATATCGTTAAATGGATGAAAGAAACACCAGACACTTTCCAATTTATTGTGAAAGCTTATCAAGGAATAACGGGTCATCATCGTGGAGAATTACCTTTTGAATCGACAAATGAAATGTTTTCCCTTTTTAGGGAATCTTTGAAACCTTTGATTCAAGCTGGAAAACTTAGCATGGTGCTCGTTCAATTTCCGCCTTGGTTTGATTGTAAAAGAGAAAATATTACGTACATAAGTGAAGTGAAAGAACAACTCAAAGATTTTCCGCTTGCTATCGAATTTCGCCATCAGTCATGGTACTATCCAGAATACAAGGAAAAGACACTTGAATATTTAAAGAACAATGATTGGATTCACTCCGTTTGTGATGAACCACAGGCTGGAGAAGGCAGCATTCCACTTGTACCCATCTCTACCAATGAGAATCATGTCTTGCTTAGACTCCATGGACGCAATATTCATGGATGGCGAAACCCCGGTAATGATCAAAAATGGAGAGAAGTCCGATATTTATATGATTACAATACGGCAGAGCTAAACGAGATAGCTAATATTGCAAAAACTCTAGAAAGACAAGCAGAAAACGTCACCATTTTGTTCAACAACAACTCAGGTGGCCATGCAGCTAAAAATGCCAAACAATTTATGCGTTTATGTAATCTTGAATATAAAGGACTTTCTCCTAAACAATTAGATTTTTTTGAAGGAGAATGATGATGGAATATTTATTTTTAGCCCTTATCGGAATATTTTCTGGTGTTATAGGGGCTTTGGTTGGACTTGGCGGAGGAATTGTTTTAGTACCTGCCACTCTATTTTTAGGTGTATCACTCGGGTTAATTCCAGGAATCACGCCTCAAAACGTGGTTGGATTGTCTGTTATCATGATGATTTTCACTGGTTTAGCCTCGACGCTAACCTATATGAAAACAAAGACGATCGATTATCGAAGTAGTCTCATCTTCTTTGCCGGAAGCGTGCCTGGCACCATTCTAGGGGCATGGGTGAACAAAGGGTTAGACTTACCCTCATTTAATTTATATTTCGGAATTTTACTCATTATATTGTCGACCTTACTTCTAGTCCGAAAGTATTTAAAACCCGTTGAGTGGTTTGTTAAACATGGAAAGAAGAAAACATTTACGGACAATTCAGGTAAGCAATATGTTTATGGTTACCCTACATGGTTTGCATTGCTCCTGACATTCGGAGTTGGGTTCGCGTCCGGCTTGTTTGGTATTGGTGGGGGTTCAATTATTGTACCTGCCATGATTTTATTATTCCTATTCCCGCCACATGTAGCTGTGGGTACATCGATGTTTATGGTGTTCTTATCAGCTTTAGTCAATTCGGCAAGCCATATTACACTAGGGAATGTACCATGGTTATACACAATCCCAGTGGTTCCGGCCGCATATATTGGAGCAAAGATTGGGGCACTATTAAATCAACGGGTTAAATCGGAAACATTAGTACTTGCTTTACGTATAATCTTATTATTACTCGGTATTCGTTCGATTGTGGCGGGACTGGTAGGGTAAAGGAGTTGATTGGCAAAATGATTGAAACAATCCATTTTTACCATACAAATGATTTACATAGTCACTTTCAACATTGGCCACGCATTCAAGAGTTAGTGACAACAAGAAAGAAATGGCATCTTGAAGCAGGAGAATCGAGTTTCACACTGGATATTGGCGATCATATTGATCGCTCGCATATTTTTACAGAAGGTACATTAGGGAAAGGAAATGTTGAACTATTAAACCAGGCCGGATATGATGTTGTGACCATTGGAAACAATGAAGGAATTACGCTTTCGTACAGTGAGCTGGAAAACCTCTATACAGACGCACAGTTTGAAGTCGTTGTAGGTAATCTGGCTAAACAAAGTGGAGAAATCCCAAGTTGGTTACTTCCAACAACTATATTGACAACGATACATGGTACACGAATTGGTGTAACGGCTCTTACTGCAGAATTCACGCTTTTTTATGAACAGTTAGGTTGGCTTGTATCGGATGCATTTAATGCTTTGCAATCCCAAATTGATGAATTAAAACCAAAAGTGGACATCATTATCTGCTTGTCCCATTTGGGTATACACAAAGATGAGGCTATGGCTGAGCAATTTCCCGATATTGACATCATATTTGGTGCACACACACATCATATACTGCACGAAGGGAAACTAGTCAATAATTCCCTGTTGGCTGCAGCTGGTAAGTTTGGCTATTATGTTGGTCACGTAACGATTAATTACAATGTAACCACCAAACAAATTGATGAAAAAGAAGCTATTCTATATGATGCAAATGATTTAAAGGAATCAACGAATGAAGAGCAGTTTCTAGAGGAACTGGTTAGAGTAGGACATGGAAATTTAATGGGCACAGCCTTTCATCAACCCACTCACCTGCAAAAAGAATGGTTTAAAGAATCCGCCTTATCCACTTTTTTTGGCGAAGCATTAACTACGTTCTGCCAAGCAGATTGTGCATTATTTAATGCTGGATTGTTTTTGACGGATTTAAAAGCAGACAAAGTTTCTTATTTTGATATCCATAAAATGATGCCACATCCGATAAATCCGTGTGTTATAGAGCTGAGTGGAGCTGAATTGAAAGAACTATTTTTCTTGTCATTGAATGAAAGTTGGCCAAATCTCGAAATAAAAGGATTAGGTTTTCGAGGTGTCGTAATGGGGAAAATGATTACCCATCAATTCAGCGTTGTGAATCAAGAATTATTCATTCAAGACAAGCGGATAGGGTCGACAGATAGGGTACGCTTGGCAACGCTTGATATGTTCACATTTGGCTACTTTTATCCATCACTTAAAGAGTTACCAAAGAGTTATTTTATGCCTGAATTCATTCGTGATGTTCTTATTGGATTTGGACAAAAACGACAGCAATTACTGTAATAAAGTCAACCTCCTCGTCGTACCATGACGTAGGAGGCTTTTTTATGCGATTACCTAAAGTACCTAGAGGATCGAGAGTGCCCAGAAGTCCAATTTACAGGAAAGGCAAAACAATCATTCCTTGGTTATTTATCTTAATTGTGGTTTCAGTTGGCTTTGTATTTTACCTCGTCAATGTTCGGTTGACGCCAATTTATATGCAATATGCAGAAGTGCAATCACACAAAATTGCATCACTTGTAGTAAGTAAAGCGATTAACTCGCGTTCAGTAAATGTCATGGACGTAAATGATATAATAGAAGAAATACCAACCGATCAACATAATCGGGTAACTACAAAATTCAATACAGATATTATCAACCGGGTAAAATCGGAGACAGTCACTTTGGTGCAGACTCATCTGGAACAAGCTGAAGAAGGGAACTTGGAAAATCTTCCATACTTAGATGACATCGAATATGACCCGAACGCTATGGAAGATAATGGAGGCATCGTATTTTATGTACCTCTTGGCCAAGCAACCAATATTCCTCTTCTTGGAAACCTAGGGCCCAAAATTCCCATTCGGTTTCACGTAATCGGAAATGTGCAGTCTGATGTAATCCGTGATATTAAAGAATTTGCAATCAACAGTGCACTGGTGGATATCAGTATTGTGATTAAAGTCAATGTGCAAGTAATCGTCCCGCTAGCAACAAAAACTACAACAATTGAAGAGAAAATCCCAGTGGCACTTGGCGTAATCTCAGGCCCAGTTCCTCAAATTTACACGAAAGGTGATGGCGGGGCTCAGCCATCAATCGAAGTCCCACTTCAACCGAAAGATCCGGAATAACCCCTTGCCAAAAGGTTAATTAATTGTTAGGCTTAATAAGAAATTAATATCGATGGGTAGAGGCTGCATGGTTTATGAGTAACATACGCGAGGATGACAACGAAGACCGTATGCGAAAGGAAGCTTTGCCGAAGTAAAATGATTGTGTCAAACATCTTTTATTGGGGTTATTTTGAAACAGAATAACACTGTCATTTATATAATGTATATGAATGGTGAGCTACAGATCTTGGGTAGGGTACATCAATTTGTCTATTCACAACTTGTAAAGGCTGGCTTCTGATACATTCATTCTGAATGTTGACGATGCCAGCTTTTTGTATGTTTACTCATATCTATGAATACCCTTTAAGGAGGAAACAGGTATGTCAGGTACAATATTTACAATTTTGCCCCCAATTATTGCGATTGTGATGGTTCTCATTACTCGTCGCGTTCTACTCTCTTTAGGTGTAGGCATTGTATTGGGAGCACTTTTAATTCACTCTTTTGCTCCAGCAGATGCGATGGTAACACTGTGGAAGTCGTTCCAAGTGACATTCTGGGATGAAGGTTTAAATACGTATAATGTTTTTATTATTCTGTTCCTATTATTGCTTGGAATCATTACTGCATTTGTCAGTTTATCTGGAGGCAGCAGAGCGTTTGCGCATTGGGCAGTGAAACACATTAAAACACGTAGAGGTGCAAAATTACTAACCGCATTTCTAGGTATTCTTATTTTTATTGACGATTATTTCAATGCGTTGGCTGTTGGACAAATTGCTCGTCCAATCACGGATCACCATCGCATATCCCGGGCGAAGCTTGCATATTTTATTGATTCCACTTCGGCACCAATATGTGTTGTATCCCCTGTATCGAGCTGGGGAGCTTACCTCATTGGTTTAATTGGAACCATTTTAGCAACTCAGTCGGTTATTACTTACTCCCCGTTATCGGCGTTTATGATGATGGCTCCGATGAATTTCTATGTAATCACGGCACTTGCCATGGTATTTTTTGTAGCAATAACAGACTTCGATTTACTTGAAATGAAAAAGCATGAACGTAGGGCTATTGAAACTGGAGAAGTATTCGATCCAGCAAAAGATATTCCAGGTCAATTAAAAGAAGATTTCCCGGTACACAGTCACGGAAAAGTAACGGACTTAATACTTCCCATCGTGACACTTGTTGTCGCAACTGTCAGTGCAATGATTTGGACTGGTTACCAAAACGCGGGAGTATTTGATATTTGGGCAATTTTCGAGAATACGGATGTACCAAAATCACTGGTACTCGGTGGAAGCACAGGAGCAGCTGTTTCAATAGTGCTTTATCTACTGCAATTTGGAAAAAATGAAACAGCAAGTCGTAATAATCTGGCTAAAGGTATATGGAGTGGAATCCAATCCATGATACCTGCCGTATTAATTTTAGTTTTTGCTTGGGCTTTGACATATATCATCGGTTTGCTTGAAACCGGAGAATACTTAGCTACGATTGTCACTGAATCGAATATACCAATCGGACTAATTCCAGTATTACTATTTTTATTGGCTGGTGGTATGGCATTTGCAACAGGTACTTCTTGGGGTTCTTTCGGGATTTTACTTCCGATAGCAGGAACTATTATGATTAATGCAGAGCCTACCATGTTGCTTCCGGCATTAGCGGCTGTACTGGCAGGTTCTGTATTCGGGGATCACTGTTCACCAATTTCCGATACAACGATTTTATCTTCTACAGGCGCGGGAAGTAACCATATAGATCACGTAACCACACAATTACCATATGCATTGATTTGTGCTGGAATTGCGTCAGTTGGTTATTTAATCCTCGGATTAACCGAGTCAGTTTGGCTGTCCTTTGGAGTAGTTATTGTTATACTAACAATACTTTTTTACGTGCTTTCAAAAAAGAGTAATATTGCAGATTAAAGAAACATAATATAATAGAATGCATGTAGAACAAGGGTTTAAGCCCTTGTTCTTTTTTTGTTGGTTAAAACGTTTTTTTTGAAAAAAGTGCTTTACAACTTAATTCAATATAGTATACTGTTTTTAAGATTAGTAAATAATCTGAAAATACATAAGCTTTCAAATTTTAAAAAAGTGTTTTGAGAGGCAAAATTAAAAGGAGGAAACAAAATGGAACAACGTTCTCAATGGGGAACACGCGCAGGCTTTATTCTGGCAGCGGTTGGTTCTGCAGTAGGTCTAGGAAATATTTGGCGTTTTCCGTACGTAGCGTATGAGAATGGTGGAGGAGCTTTCTTCATCCCGTACTTATTCGCTCTGCTAACTGCCGGTATTCCTATTCTAATCATGGAATTCACAATGGGTCATAAATATCGCGGATCAGCTCCGTTAACATTCTTCAGGATGGCTGGAAAAAAAGCAGAATGGCTTGGATGGTGGGCAATCTTTGTATCATTCGTTATTTCCACTTACTATGCAGTCATTATCGCCTGGGCGATGAAGTACACGATTTACTCATTTAACCAGGAATGGGGAGATGACACTGGTGGATTCTTGTTTGGGACTGTCCTTAAACTAGCTGAAACGCCTGGTGAAGTGGGTGGTTTAGTTCCCGGGGTAGCGATTCCGTTATTGATAGTTTGGGTGATTGTTTTTATTATATTATTTGCTGGTGTAAAAAAAGGAATCGAACTTGCAAACAAAATTTTCATTCCAACTCTTGTCGTTCTGTTCTTAATCGTTGTAATTCGTGCGGTTACCCTTGATGGTGCAATGCTTGGACTTAATGCATTTTTTGAACCAAACTTCGAACAATTAGGGAATCCTAAAGTATGGGTTGCAGCGTATGGTCATATTTTCTTTAGTTTATCAATTGCTTTTGCAATCATGATTACGTATTCTAGTTATCTTCCAAAGAAATCTGATATCACGAATAATGCATTTATTACTGGCTTTGCGAACTCTGCTTTTGAGTTACTTGCAGGTATTGGTGTATTCTCAGCATTAGGCTTTATGGCAGCTTCACAAGGTGTTGCCGTTAGTGACGTAGCAACTGCCGGTGTAGGTCTAGCATTTGTTGTTTTCCCGCAAATTATTAGTGAATTCCCAGGAATGAACGGATTATTTGGTGCATTATTCTTCCTTTCACTTGTATTAGCTGGTCTAACTTCATTAGTATCTATTTGTGAAACTTATGTAGCCGGATTCAGTGAAAAATTTGGGATTACTCGAAATAAGGCGGTTACATTTGGTGTAGGGATAGCAGCAATCGTTTCATTCTTATTCGCTACAAATGGCGGTTTATACTTCCTGGATGCTGCCGATTACTTCATCAATCAATTCGGTGTTGCGGCGATTGGTTTAGTTGAAGTCATTGCAATTGGTTGGTTCTTCAAAAAGTTACCACTTCTCGAAAATCACGCAAACGCGATTTCAGATATTCGATTAGGTGCTTGGTGGCAAATTTGTTTGAAATTTATTACACCACTGGTATTAGGATATATGATGTTTGGATTGTTGAAAATGAATCTTTTAAAAGAGTTTGATAATGATACAACAGGTAACTACGAAGGATATTCAGATGCATTCATTTTATACTGTGGATGGTTTGTAGCTGCTGGTGCACTCATTTTAGGATTTGTGTTCACAGCGTTAAAGTGGAACAAAAATACGGATGTTGATGCATATCAGCATACAGATAACAAATAAGGGGGTCTTCAAATGTCAGCAAGTGCAATTGTAATGATGATTATTGGAGTCGTCATCATTTGGGGCGGCCTCGCAGCTAGTATTATACATGCTGTAACGAAAGCGAAAAGCCAACGAGCATAAATGCAAAAGCGTCTCTTTAAAGAGGCGCTTTTCTTTGCTTTTCATGCCTACTATGGTTGTGAGGCGTTGTTGAATATGGTACATTGACATTAGTAAAGAAGTTGCGTTGCCATACAGCTACAAAAGAAAACAGCGCTTTAGAGATTGAAATTTGGTCTAACAAAGAGCTGATGGAGTGTGAGTTCATGATTACAATCGATCGATGGGATTATGAAATTATGACAGATTATCGTGAAGCTTTTAAAGAAGAAGTGTTTCAAGAGCGATATAGTGAAATATTAAACAAGTATGACTATATTCTAGGTGACTGGGGCTATGGGCAACTTCGTTTAAAAGGTTTTTTCGATGATAAAAATCAAAAAGCAACATACGATACGAAAGTAAGTACATTGCAAGATTATTTATATGAATATTGTAACTTCGGGTGTGCCTATTTTATCTTAAAAAAATCAGGTCCAGCAAAAGTTGTTGAAGTTCCAATTGAATCGGAAGAAATTGCACAAGAAGAAAACCTTGATTTGGATGCACAATCATCCTGAATCAAGGTTTTTCTTTCTGGTTCTTGATAGTCTATTGATTGTAGTTTTTTTCGTTAGATAGGGGGGTATAGATATCATAATCACATGTTGTTATGTATGCTTGCTTAATAATCAACCGAAAGTGAAAATGTGTTATCCTATCAACTCTTGTAAATATTCCCGAAGTTCGGTTGCCTCTTCCGCATTTCGGTTATAAATATGTTCCAAATATCCTTCTTCTTCTAAATCGTCTGCTCCTAAAATGGCAAAGCGATTATACTGGATGTCCATGACGAGCACTTTACCAAAGAATCGATTGCTTTGCATAATTGCTAAATCGTAGCGCTGTGACTCGCCAGTGAAACTAACAAAACGTGTCTTTGTATCCTCTACATCATCATATAAAAAAAATCGTTCCATTACACAGTTCTCCTTCCACTCCTAGCAATTATGTTACTATAGGAGTGAAAAGACAATCAACTGAAAAGAAGCAAAGAGAGGGATTCAGATGTATTTTGTTGACCGTAAAAAAATTAACGCGACCTTATCGTATATGAAAGTGATTGTTCCATTGCTTGAGAAATCACAAGCACTCTGTTCTGATGCAATTGGAGAACTAGCCTTGGAACGAATGGCGCAGAACATTATTGAATCCATCACTGACGTAGGCAACTCCATGATCGATGGTTTTATTATGCGAGATCCAGGGAGTTATGAAGACATTATTGACATATTGGTGGACGAAAAAGTAATACCAGCTAGAATGGATGGACCCATAAAAGAAGTCCTTGCATTACGAAAAATGCTTGTGCGTGATTTTGTAAGTGTGAATCATCAAGAAGTTGCAATAACAATGCAGGAAAACCTTGATGTATTAAAACAATTCCCGGAGTATATTGAACATTACTTAAACCATGAACTTGGTCCTGTTTCCGCTTTTTTACCAGAGGATGAAGCATGAAGACATATAAAGCGTATTGCCTTGATTTAGATGGCACGGTCTACCGTGGGAAAGAGCCCATCAATGAGACCATTCAATTCGTTCATCGACTACAGAATAGGGGAGTCGAGCCATTTTTTGTAACAAATAATGCATCACAAACTCCAGATCAAGTAATGGAAAAGTTAAAGGGCTTTGGCATTCATGCTAAACGAAGCCATATCATAACATCAGCCATGGCGGCTGCTAAATATATTGCGAAATATTATCCAGGTGCCACAGTTTCGATGATTGGTGAACGTGGGCTAAACGATGCCTTAATAGAAAATGGTTTGACCATTGCATCGACATCTCAAGAGGTATTTGTGATGGGAATAGATCGTGGCATTACTTACGATAAACTGGCACAAGCGTGTTTAGACGTTCGTTGTGGGGCAGTATTTATCTCCACAAATAGTGATCGTGCTTTTCCATCTGAACGGGGGTTTTTACCAGGAAATGGTGCATTTACCACCCTGATTCAAACCTCAACTGGTGTAAAGCCTATATTTATTGGTAAGCCACACGCCCATATGCTTGAAATCATTCAGCTTGAACATCAATTCGCTAAGAGTGAAATGGTCATGATTGGAGACAATTATGATACTGATATTTTGGCAGGTATTGATTTTGGAATTGATACAGTTCATGTGAATACTGGGGTAACCTCAACAGAAGAAGTTCTAACCAAACCAAAATGTCCTACCATGACTATGGAGAATTTACTAGATTGGATATAAAAAAGGAGCTGCATCTAAGCAGCTCCTACCTTTAAAAAAGTGGGTTTTCTTCTATATATTCATATATCTTCTTCGTAAGTTCATCTGGAGAGTCGGCTTGCACCACATCGCCATTTACAACCGCAAAAAAAGATTCAGCGCATTTCGTACAATAACTTAAACATCCATACTCAAGAACGTCTAAATTAGGGTCACGTTCCAGCTCTTCAAACGTCTTTTGTGATCCATTTGCTAAGTTGCTGACACAAAATTCTACCATTGGATTCACGTGATTCACCTCGCTACATCGACATGCTACTCTATTTTTTTTCAAACGTCAATTTTGTTGACTTATTGTGAAACATCTCACAATGATTTATACTATCTACATGATGAAACACTGTATATAAAATGCTTAAGGGAGATTTTTTATGAAAAATTTAGTATTACTAGGCGGCGGATACGGTAACATGCGTGTGTTGCTACGTTTATTGCCGAATAATTTACCGGAAGATGTGCAGATCACTTTAATTGATCGTACACCATTCCATAGTTTGAAAACGGAATTCTATGCACTTGCAGCGGGTACGGTACCTGACCAAGAAGTACGCGTCTCTTATCCAGAGCACGAGCGTATGAAAATGGTTTACGGTGAAATTATTGAGATCAATCGTGAAGAAAAAAGGGTTCTTTTGGCAGATGAGACTACCATTCATTATGATGACCTCATTATTGGATTGGGCTGTGAGGATAAGTACCACGGTGTGTCTGGTGCAGATGAGTTCACTTATAGTATTCAAACGATTGGTAAATCACGTGAAACATTTAACAAACTTTGTGGTCTTCCATCAAATTCGATTGTTGGGATTGTTGGCGCGGGATTAAGCGGAATTGAACTTGCGAGCGAACTTCGAGAATCACGTCCGGATTTAAGAATTAAATTATTTGATCGAAGTCCGCGTATATTACGAGACTTCCCTGAACGCTTAAGTAATTTTGTGAAAAAATGGTTTGATACGCATAACGTTGAAGTAATTAGCAATTCAAACATTACAAAAGTGGAGCCAAATGTACTGCATAACCATGAAGAGACAATTGATGTGGATGCTGTTGTTTGGACCGCTGGGATTCAACCGGTGGCTCCTGTCCGTAACCTGGGAACGGAAACTGACTCCACGGGTCGCGTCGTGTTGACACAATATCATCATTTACATGACGATGAGCACGTTTATGTCGTTGGTGACTGTGCCGCACTTCCTTACGCACCAAGCGCATATGTAGCGGAAGAACAAGCCGAACAAATTGTACAAGTGATTCAAGCTAAATGGAAAGGTAAGGAATTACCAGAAACGATGCCTGAAATTAAACTAAAAGGTTTTGTTGGTTCTTTAGGGAAAAAACAAGGGTTTGCTTACTTAGCGGACCGTACTGTTACTGGACGTATAGCACGATTATTAAAATCAGGCGTTTTGTGGATGTACAAATGGCATAATGGATAATGCATAAAAAAGACCTGGAAGAGTAAGATATCTTCTAGGTCTTTACTTTTGGTTTATTTTATTCCGATTATGATGCATCGCTCACAAATCCAAGTCTTTCAAGTTCTGCGAATACAGGTTTTAATTGGATATACCCTTCTCCAATGACTTCACCATTGATGACGACCAGTGGATAAAAGAATTCATCGTCTAAGATACGATTCGCAACATCTTGTTGCCGCTCATTATCAATTGGCTTTTGAATATCAATATAAGTAATTTCATAAGTGTGCTTTGGATACTTTCGGTCAATTGCTGCTTGTAACCATTCATATGTATCCTTAGATGTGGGTGCATTTACGCAGCTTGCGCATACAATATCAGCACCGAAGATTTCGATTGAAAGTGTTTTGTTCTCCATTTTATTATTCCCCTTTAGTATTAACTGATGGATTTTTTCATCTCTTCACATTATAATAATTATAAGGAAAGGAGTCGAAAGAAATGACTGATACAATGATGAACGAGCAAGTTCAAGAAGTTCTAGATAAATTACGCCCATTCTTACTACGAGATGGTGGAGACTGTGAACTTGTTGATATTGAAGATGGTATTGTTAAACTTCGTCTTCTTGGAGCGTGCGGAAGTTGCCCAAGTTCTACTATTACACTTAAAGCAGGTATTGAACGTGCACTATTAGAAGAAGTTCCAGGTGTCATTGAAGTAGAACAAGTATTTTAAGGTTCAGCTTCGGAGCTAAACAATAACCACCGGGGTCCTATTAAGGGCTCCTTTTTTAATATAGGAACTCCCTTTCATTATACCGAATAGGATGTATCAAAGAAGCATCTTTTAAGTTAAGTTGTTGTACTTGAATGTACGGAAGAACAATTGATATCATAAATGATAAAAGGTGGGTGTAACGGATGAAACAAATTGTTGAATTATCAGAAGCTGCAGCATATCAAGTGAAAGAAATGAGGACTCACAATGAAGAAGAAGGCGCATTTTTACGCGTAGCTGTTCATGGTGGTGGTTGTAGCGGTTTATCTTATGGAATGGGCTTTGAACATGAGAAACAAGAATCAGATACAGTTTTAGAACAGCACGGGTTAACGATTCTTGTGTCGAACGAAGACAAAGCAATCATTAATGGCACAGTAATTGATTATAAACAATCCTTAATGGGTGGAGGGTTTACCATTGTAAATCCAAATGCCATCGCCTCTTGCGGCTGTGGATCTTCATTTAGAACGGCAACAAAAACTGGGACACCTGAAAACTGTTAAGACCGAAGAAATTCGGTCTTTTTTTATATTTTTAAATGATAGTCACTTGACAAGAATGTATTGAAATCAAACCATAAAAGGTCTATTATAGAGAATAGTACGTTTGTCGAAATTTAGACAAATTAGCTCTAGTCTGGTTGAAGTATGAAAATACTTCTTTTTTTCTTTGACTGAAGTGATGCATATAAAATTAATTAAAGGTGGTTTCGATCTTCGTGAAAAGACCGACAATTTTAGTATTGGGTGCCGGATATGGTGGCCTATCAACTGTAGTAAATCTTCAAAAAAACATCGGAGTAGACTTAGCAGATATTACATTGATTAACCAAAATGATTACCACTATGAATCTACATGGTTACATGAGGCTTCTGCTGGTACATTACGTCCAGATCAAGTACGATATGATATTGCAGATGTAATTAAAGCTGATAGAGTAAAATTCGTGAAAGCATCTGTTGAAGGTATCGACGTTGCTTCAAAACAAGTAACAACTGATAACGGTGTATTTACTTATGACTACTTAGTAATCGGTCTTGGATTCGAAGGCGAAACTTTCGGCATTCCTGGTCTAGACAAGTACGCTCTTTCAATCGCGAACGTGAAAGCTGCTCGTCAAATCCGTGAACATATTGAATATCAATTTGCTACATGGTCAATGGAAGTAGAGAAAGACGATAGTCGCTTATCAATCGTTGTTGGTGGTGCTGGCTTCACTGGTATCGAGTTCTTAGGTGAATTAGGTAACCGTGTTCCTGAACTGTGTAAAGAATTTGATGTACCAAAAGAAAAAGTTCGAGTACTATGTGTAGAAGCTTCTCCTATGGTATTACCAGGTTTCGATCCGGAATTGGTAGAATACGCTGTTGGGCATTTACAAGCAAAAGGAATTGAATTCTCAGTTGGAACGCCGGTAGTAGAGGCAACACCTGAAGGCGTTAAAATTAAAAAAGGTGAAGACGAGTTTGAATTTGTGAAAGCCGGTACCGTTGTTTGGGCTGCAGGTGTTCGCGGAAACCGTCTAATCGAACAATCAGGCATTGAAAATATGCGTGCTCGTGTTAAAGTTGATAAAGACATGCGTGCTCCAGGCCACGACAATGTATTTATCGTTGGTGACTGTGCATTAATGATAAATGAAGAAGTTAACCGTCCTTACCCTCCAACTGCTCAAATTGCGATGCAGCAAGGTGTAACAGTGGCTAAGAACTTAGTTGCATTAATTAACGGACAAACAACTGAAACATTTATACCTGACTTAAAAGGTAGTGTATGTTCACTTGGAGAGCATGACGCAATTGGTGTTGTTTTCGGTAAGAAAATTACAGGTACGAAAGCTTCGTTTATGAAAAAAGTTATCGATAACCGTTCTCTTTACATGATTGGTGGTCCTTCATTAGTTGTGAAAAAAGGTAAATTCAATTTACTATAAGAAAAACTTTTAAACTCCCATCTGGAAACTCAGATGGGAGTTTTTTGACGGTTTTTATTACAGGGTGGCAAACTAAGGAAGATTGGACGAAGTCACGGAGTCCATCGTTCTTTAATTTTTTGACCATAAAGTAGCGGGGGTGAGTCCAAAGGCTAATTGAAATCGGTAGTCACCATTGAATGGTATTAGATACTAATGAGCGGTCGCACTTTGCTCTGTTTTTCAAATGGTTGTTTATTCAAGCTGCAAATTGTTTTATAAAAGAGTGAGGAATTACAAGAAAAACAAAGAAATAAAAAGGAAAAGCCTATTGTATTCGGTTACATTGAGGCATTTATTAGTTTACAGAAAATTAAGTCCATGGTATATTATCTGAAAATTAAGAAATAAAAGGAGTAGATAAAAGTGAAAACTAACAAACAGGACGTTAAACCCAATCAATGCCCATACTGCAAAGGAAATGGTTACTTCCAATTACGACTTGGTGGGTCTGAAACTTGCACATGTTGTTCTGGATCAGGTAAAAAATAATTTATCATAGAGCTCCCTCGTTTATACATAACGAGGGAGCCTTTTTGATTCAGTATCCGTGAAAAGATTACAGTAAGACCATTCAAGCATTAATATTTGGAGCTTGAATATGTTACAGACCGTTGAACATCACGCGTGTCCATTGAAAGGAACTTATCAATCATGTAAACTGTTGAAAGGAAGCATGGAGGGAATCATTCAATGGACGGAAATTTTTCACTTGTACAATTAATGTTATCAGTACTGATATTCTTAGTAATGTTTTTCGGAATAGGCTTTTTAATCAACATGTTATTACGCATGACATGGTTAATGGCATTGGTTTACCCGATAGTTGTTATCCTGATTGTTGATGAAGTAGAATTCTTTGATTACTTTGCATCTCCAGCAATGGCATTTCAAGCTCTAGCAGATAAATTAGTATCACTTCATATGGCAGATATTTTGATTTTATCAAGCGGTCTACTGGGAGCAATTATAGCAGGAATTGTAATTAAATTATTACGCAAAAATGGATATCAAATGTTTTAACTTAAAAAAGCAGTGAAGCTCTCAAATGAGCTTCACTGCTTTTATTAATTAGGCGATGTTAGATTACATTGTTGTTTACATGACATTTGGGCTAGTCGCGCACGTTTTGCATTCGGCATTCTACTAGCTACATTCTTTAGCCATTAAATAATAAATAAATAAATGACAACTGAAATGACTATTCCCGTTAAGGCACCCATCAATACTTCACTCGGTTTGTGTCCTAGAAGTGTTTTTAATTCTTCAATCTTTTCTTTTTCTTTCTTATTTGTCCAGCCCTTTGATTGATGGACAAAGGTTTGGAAATCGGTACGCATTTGATTAATAATGACTGCTTGCTGACCAGCTTGGAAACGAACACCAGAAGCATCAAACATGACGATAACGGCAAAGATTGCTGAAATCGCAAAGAGGGGTGATCCTAGTCCAGTTTCAAAGGCAACTGCTGTTGTGACAGCTGTTACGGCTGCGGAGTGTGAACTTGGCATTCCTCCAGTCGATGTGATAAGTTTCCAATCAAGTGTACGTGTCACAAAATATGTAATTGGAACTTTAATAAATTGGGCAAATAGTATACCAAATAGTGCAGCAAGGAGTGGGATATTCGTTAATATATCCATTGGCATCCGTCCTTTCTAGTTGTAATCATACAAAAAGTATAACACATCCGAAAGGATTATCGATGTGTGGCTTTTTGCAGATAATTCGAAAATCGTATTACTTTAGTTTATAATTAAGAACGTATGTATTAGATTTGGAGGGTTATTTATGAAAGTTGAAGTTACAAAAACTCAATTTAACGCGGTAAAAACAGAAGTATTAATTGTTGGTACTTATAAACATCCTGAAAATACGAAAGAATGGTCGGAGTTCGTATCATTTTACGGCGCATCACTGGAAAAATGGGTGAAGTCTGGAGATGTTTCTACAGAACGTAAAAAGATCACCAAGTTACCAACCCTTCAAGATGGCAAACTACAGCGCATCCTTTTCGTGGGTCTTGGCGATCGTAAATCGTTAAGCCAAGATGAATTACGTGATATCTTTGGAAATGTAGGAAAAGAACTTGTAGCATCAAAAACTACCAATATATCAATTTGGTTAGATTCTTTTATTAATGAAGAAATTGAAATTGAAGATGCGACATATTTAGCTGCCGAAGGAATTGGCATGGGTCTATACGAGGTACCGAATTATAAAACATCATCGAATGCAACTGACTATTACCTTGACTTTGTGGAATTATTGACAACTTCAGATGAGCATGCAACTCTAGCTAGTTACGAAGTTGGTCAGATGTATGCAGAAGCTGTTAACGAAGCACGTAGCCTTGTTAATATGCCGTCCAATGTCTTAACGGCGACAAAAATGGCAGAGTACGCAAGAGAACTAGCTGAAACATATGCTTTTGAATATGAAGAGTTAGGGAAAGCGGAAATGGAAGAACTAGGTATGGGTGCAATATTGGCAGTCAACCAGGGCTCAACGGAAGAACCGAGACTTATGGTGATAAAATACCGAGCAAATGATGAATGGAACGATGTGGTAGGTCTTGTTGGTAAAGGTATCACATATGATACAGGTGGATATTCCATTAAGCCAAAAGATGGTTTAGTAGGAATGAAAGGTGATATGGGTGGAGCAGCAGCCGTTCTAGGCGCTATGCGTATCATTGGTGAAACACAACCTAACAAAAACGTTATTGCGGTAATTGCTTCTACTGATAACATGATATCGGGGAATGCTTTTAAACCGGATGATGTTATCACTTCTTTTAGTGGGAAAACAATTGAAATCTTAAACACAGATGCTGAAGGTCGACTAGTCTTGGCGGATTCTGTAACTTATGCCAAACAGCAAGGGGCAAACTACATTGTGGATGTAGCGACATTAACCGGTGGAGTAATTGTTGCTCTTGGTAAAGATAAGACAGGTGCACTTACAAATGATGATTCATTCTTCAATACATTTATGGATGCATCTATTGAGACGGGAGAATTTGTATGGCGCTTGCCGTTGACGGAAAAAGACAAAAAACGAATTCGCAAGAGTGATGTTGCTGATTTGAACAATTCACCAGGTCGCGATGGCCATATGATTTTCGGTGGTGGTTTTGTTGGTGAATTCGTCGGGGACACACCTTGGATTCACTTAGACATCGCAGGAACGTCTGAGGCAAGTGCTGCCCATGATTTAGGACCAAAAGGTGGAACGGGTGCTATGGTACGTTCACTTGCAATACTGGTTGAACGTATGAGCATGATGGAAAAAGAAGAATAGGCTATATGATTATGTCACAAATCCTTTTATTCATACCTTAAGATGAAGAGGAGGAGAGATATTTGGTCAGTCGATTCGGTGGAAGAGGTTATGGAAGAGGTTATGGTCGAGGCTTTGATCGAGGATTTGGGGCTTTTGGAGGTCCTTTCTTAGGTGGAGTAGTTGGTGGTTTATTGGGGTCAACATTATATGGTGGTTATGGCTATCGTCCGCCATATCCATATTATTATCCATACTATAATCCATATCCTAGATACCCATATTATCCATACCGTTACTATTAAGGTTAGTGTCTATTTCATCCATGCACAATTAAAAACGCGTATGCTCTACCCTTTACGGGTAACTGCATACGCGTTTTTTTTATTGGTTTTGATGTTGTTTTTTTCGTTCTTCCACAACGGGTTCGAGTTCATCTACTACGGATCGATCCCACATCTTCACGCCGGATAAATAAGCTGCACGACCGATAACATGTCCGCCTATTGGTCCCGTTATAAACAAGAATACGATCCCGAGAAGAATTCTTGTATTAATGTGACCCTCAATCAACCAAAAATGAAGGAATACACCAAGTAAGATAAACATCACACCGAGAGTTGCACTCTTGGACGCCGCATGCGTCCGAGTATAAACGTCTGGCAACCGGATTAATCCGATTGCGGTAACGAGAGTGAATATCACACCGAAAACGATGGTTGAAACGATTAGGATATTAGCTAGGATTGTTGTCACGTTGGATAATCTCTCCTTTCTCTAAGAATTTAGAGAAAGCTACAGTGCCGATAAAAGCCAAAATCGCGAGCAATAAAATGATGTCCAGGAAAAAACCTGTATCAGCTAATATGGAAATTACGCCAATCATCGAGATTAACGCAACACCTAAGGCATCAAGTGCTACTACACGGTCCGGAGTAGTAGGTCCAATAATCAATCTGTAAATAAATGCCACCATCGATAAGCTGATGGAGATTAGTACTACCCAAAAGAAAATCATCATGAGCGGCTCACCTCCAGAATGGCTTTCTCAAAAGTATTTCTGATAGCATCAATGGCATCATCTGCATCCCCATAATCAATCGCGTGGATGTATAGTGTTTTCGAATCCTCGGAGACATCAATCACTAGAGTACCTGGCGTTAACGTGATTAAACTTGATAATAGCGTGATTTCCCAATCTTTTTTCAAGACGGTTGGTAAAGCAAAAATCGCCGGTTTAATCGGCATTTTTGGTTGGACAATCAAAGTCATTACTTGAATATTGGCCATGAAAAGTTCTTTAAAAAACAAGATAACTAATTTAATGACGGCCCAAACTCGGCTCATATAAAATCTCCCAGGAATAAAACGCTGCATAATCCAAAGCATCATTAGTCCTAGTAAGAATCCCACAATGAAAGTGGAAGCGGTAAAAGATACCGAAATAAACATCCAAACCATGGCAATGAAAAAATTCAGCATTAGTTGAAATCCCATGGTTAAGCACCTCCTAAAACGGCTTGAATATATTTAGAAGGATTGTACATAACATCTGCTGCATCGCTCATATAAGGGACAATCCACTCTGATCCTACACCATATAGAACACTGATTCCAACTAAAATGAGAGTAGGGGTAAAGAGATTTCGAAATTGTTTTGAATCTAATTCTTTTATCTCTCCAGGCTCTCCCCAAAATGCATAAATGAAAATGCGCATGACTGAAAGCAAGACAACCAAACTTGAAGCTAAAATAAAGATGCTTCCCCATACATTACCAGCTTCAAAGCCACCTTGGACGATCAATAGTTTACCGATAAAACCACTTAATGGCGGAATGCCTGCCAATCCAAAAGCTGCAATCAAGTAAGTCCAACCAAGCATCGGATAAGTTTTAATCAATCCACCCATTTTCCGTAGGTTTGACGTTCCGGTAATCGCGATGATAATCCCGATCAAGAGGAAGAGTGCACCCTTGATGATAATGTCGTGTATCAAGTAAAAAACGGATCCCATTAACGCTGTTTCAGTCATTCGTGAAGCTCCAAACAAAATGACCCCTACAGCGATGATGATGTTGTAAATGATAATTTTCTTGACATCGAAATAGGCCAATGCCCCAATACATCCAGCCACTATGGTCAAGATAGATAGTATCATCAAAAGGTCATGGGTATAGCCTTGATCGTGGGTGAAAAATAAAGTATACGTACGCATGATAGCGTATACCCCTACTTTTGTTAACAGTGCCCCGAATAAAGCTAATACTGGAATTGGTGGTGCGGCATAAGAACTTGGCAACCAGAAAAATAATGGGAAAATCGCACCTTTTAATCCGAAAACTAATAAGAATAAAATCGCGATGACCGTTATGATTCCCGGTTGATTGATTTCTGCAATTTTCAAAGAAATATCAGCCATGTTAAGTGTGCCAACAACTGAATACAAATAGGCAACCGTAATAACAAATAAAGCAGATGAAATAACGTTTACTAGTATGTATTTAATGGATTCTCGCAGTTGAACTTTTTCTCCACCGAGTACAATTAATAAGTAGGAGGACATGAGCAATACTTCAAAGAATACGAACATATTAAAAATATCACCTGTTGTAAACGCACCGTTTACCCCTGTAAGCATAAATAAAATACCGGGATAATAGAAAAATGATTCCCTTTCTTTACCGATGGATGAAAAACTGTACCACACCACAAAAAGAGCAATGATTGTGGAAGATAAGACTAAAAGTACGGAAAGCATATCAGAAACCATTGAGATTCCGAACGGTGCTGGCCAACTACCTAGGGTTATTGCTTGTATGCCGTCAGTCTTTACTTTCAGTAACAAAATACCTGAAGATACAATAGTAGTTAGTAAAGCCACGATTGATACAGCACGCTGCAAAAATAATTTCTTGGGAAATAACATTAAAATCATCGCAAAGAAAAATGGAAGCAGAATAGGGAACAAAAGCAAATTAATCATGGTCTTCAGTTCCTCTCATTAAATTCATATTGTCTGTTTCTAGCTCTTGATAAGAGCGGTAAGCAAGAACCAAGAAGAAAGCGGTAACACCAAAACTAATGACAATAGCGGTCAAGATAAGCGCTTGAGGCAACGGGTCCGCGTAATCTGTCACTCCTGGAGATACAACAGGAGGGGCAGAACCACCCAGGCCACCCATCGTCAATATGAGCAAATGGGCTCCGTGACTTAGTAGACCTGTCCCAATAATAACTCGAAGCAAACTTTTAGACAGCATTAAGTAAACAGCCGCCATGAATAAAAATCCAATAACAAAACACATTACTATTTCCATTATTCGTCCTCTCCAATCGATTGAATAATGGTCATCGTCACACCAACGACAACGAGATAAACACCTAAATCAAACAATGCTGCAGAATGCAAGGACTGCTTTCCTAGTAAGGGAAGCATAAAATAGTCAAATGCATGTGTGAAAAAAGGAACATTGAAAACAATTGATGCAGCAGCCGTGCCAAGAGATATAAGTAAACCGATTGCGGTCATGACAGTGTAATTGATTGGCAACATATTCGACACCGTTTTTAAGTCAAACGCTAGCAAGAGAAGGATGATTCCGCTGGATGTGAGCAAACCACCAACAAATCCTCCACCAGGGGCATAGTGACCTGCAAAGAAAATATGAATCGAAAAGAGAATAATAATGAAGAATACGACTTTCGTTGTGGTCTGTAAAATCACATCATTTGTTTTCAATTCGATTCACCTCTTTCTTTTTCGTTAGTCGAAGTCTGATCATTCCAATAATGCCAAGAGAAGCGATAGACAGAACGGCAATTTCAAATAATGTATCAAACCCACGATAGTCTACTAATATAACGTTAACAATGTTGCCGCCACCGGCTTCAGAATACACCGTTTCTTCATAAAAAGCGGAAATGGATGGCACAAGTTTTTGGGAATGTGCAGATAGTGCAACAATGGTAACCATTACACCAACACCGAATGCAACTAGCGCATTTCCTAAACGAAATTTCATACGATTCTCATGACGGTTTAGTTTCGGTAAGTGATAAAAAGCGAGCAAGAATAGTGCAACAGAAACTGTTTCAATTACAAGTTGAGTTAAAGCTAAATCGGGTGCTTTAAAAATAACAAAGAATAAAGCAACTGAGTAACCTACGGCACCTAACGCAATAATTGAAGTCAATCTTGACTTAGCAGCCAAAATGGTAATAGTTCCAGCAACTAACACCAAGGCAATGATTAATTCGTAAAAACGAATCGGAGCAAGAGTTGCAAAACTAATATCAAATGCATTTTTAATGAAAATAGTACTAATAGTCAAAATGACAATCCCTGTAAACATATAGATTAAATACGAGCGCATATAGCCTGTCATATATTTACTTGAAAGCCGGTTTGTTCCCGTCTCGCTTAAGTCCATCAGACGATCGTAAAGATAATTCAAAGAAAATCTTTGTGGAAACTTTTCATACAGAGGTTGCCATTTAGACAATGTCCAATATAACAATAAACCAACAACAATAATGCCAATTGTCATCCAAAGTTCGAGTTTAAAACCATGCCAAGCTGAAATATGGATATCTATTTCCTCTGTTGAAGAATATAAATAAGGTTGAATTGCAAGCACAGCGGGTTTTATTAACGTATCCCCTATGACATTTGGAATAAAGAATATTGCTACAACCAAAAACCCTAAAATTGCAGGTGAAATGAGCATGCCCATTGGCGCTTCATGTGCTTTTTTGGGTAATAAATCAGGTTTGTGTTTTCCGGTAAATGTGCGGAAAACAAAGTAGAAACTATAAACAAATGTGAATACGCTTGCAATCCATGCAATGATTGGCAATAAGATTCCCCATGTATCAAATGCAAAGAAATCAAATTCTGGAATGGACAGCATGCCCGTCAAGAACATCTCTTTACTCAGAAAACCATTGAAAGGGGGAAGACCAGCCATGGAAAAGCTTCCGATAAGCGCGATGGTAAAACTAATCGGCATGAGACTCATCAGTCCACCAAGTTTACGAATATCACGTGTACCTGTTTCATGATCCACAATACCGGCAATCATGAATAGGCTACCTTTAAACGTCGCGTGATTCACTAAATGGAAGATGGCTGCAAATGCGGCGTATTTAAATATGGAATTATCGTCAATGCCCGTATGGAAGGAAATTGCTCCCGCTCCGAGCAGGGACATGATCAGGCCAAGCTGACTGACGGTAGAGAAAGCTAGAATTCCTTTCAAATCGGTTTGTTTCAATGCAAAGAACGATCCCCAGAACAACGTCAGCAATCCAATTCCGGTTACTAACCAAATCCACCATTCTGAAATCGCGAATATTGGGGTGAAGCGAGCTACTAGATATAGACCGGCTTTCACCATCGTTGCGGAGTGCAAATAAGCACTGACTGGTGTAGGAGCTTCCATCGCATCTGGTAACCAGATGTAGAATGGAAATTGAGCAGATTTTGTAAATGCACCAAGTAATACTAAGACAAGCGACCAAACAAACCACTTATGATTTGCAAGTTCGGGTGCTTGTGCAATCAATTCACGGATTGAGTATGTATCGCCCATAATAGACAGAAGTACAAATCCACCTAGCATCATTAACCCACCGAACACAGTAATCATCATTGATTTCAATGCACCGAAGCGTGAACGATCTCGTTTATACCAGTAACCAATAAGTAAAAACGAGGAAATCGATGTCAACTCCCAAAAGAAATAAAGGCTAATTAAGTGATCAGATTGAACTACACCGAGCATCGCTGTCATAAACAGCATTAAATATACATAAAAATTGTGTAGTTGTTCACGTGTTTTATCCAAATAAAAAATGGAATAAAGGACAACAAGTGCTCCAATTCCTGTGATGAGTAGAGAGAACAATAAACTCAAACCATCTATGTACGAGATAAAAGAAATGTCCAATGAAGGTATCCAATCAAATGACGATGAAAACGATTCGCCATTTTGAACCTTTGGTAGAAAAGTCGTATATAAAATGAATAGAACGACTGGAACTAAAAGGACAAACCAACCAGTATGAATGCCGCTAACTTTTTTATATAAAAAAGGAATCAAGAATGCAGCAAGCATGGGGATGAAAATAAAATAAACAAATGACAAGTTAATCCTCCTTTTTTGAAAAATCACATTTTCTTACTCTCAAAGTCAATTATAGCGTAGATTTATACCGATTGCATTGGATTCTCCTTACAGCTACATTAGTTGTAGCATTACTTTAGCCTTTGTTTAATATAGGAAGAAACCACAAGAAAAAAATGAGTTTACATTGAAAAAAGTGAAAAAAAAAGCGTTTCTCAGGTGGGAGAAACGCTTTTTTCAGGGGATTAAGCCCGTTGGTGTGCTTCTTCATTAAGTAACACTCTCTCAAAATCTTGTTCAGGCATTTTACGGGTTAATGAAATAACAAAATAAGCTATCAAGAATAACCCGGCTGTTACAAAGAACACTGAAGAAATGCCGATAAAACCGCTGATGAGCCCTCCGAACATAGGTCCGATAATATTACCGAAGAAACGGAAGCTTGTATTGTAACCCATCATTTCCCCTTGAATCTCTATAGGAGCCTCACGTCTGACTAACGCGGTCGTTACTGGAATCAATCCACCTACAGCAATACCGAATAACAAACGTAGGATCATTAATTGCCAAATTTCCGTCACGAAAGCTTGGGGAATGATGAACACAAAGGCTAAAACGAGCAAAACACTCAATATTTTCTCGTAGCCAATCGAATCTCCAAGTTGGCCCCATTTTCGAGCAAACAGCAAGTTTCCGATTCCGGCAGCACTAAAAGTCATGCCAGCCAATAATGCCACTTGAGTAGAATCGGTCAAACCGGATACATAGAGGGATAATAATGGTTGAATACTAAAGTTCCCAATTTGAATTAACGCGGTAATAATCATTACATTGAAAACTAACCTATGGTGAAAAATCCCCGATAGAACAGTTTTACGTGAATAGACATGTGTATGTTCTGATTGTACCTTCCTAGTTTCCTTGATGCCAAATAATACGATAAGGGCAGCAAGTGAAATCGCAACGGATGTAATGACAAAAGTATATTTGAATCCGAAAGAGTCTGCTAGCAAACCCCCAAGGATGGGACCGAAAAGGCTTCCGGACACGCTCCCCATTTGAAGAGTCCCCAACGTTTTCCCCGCAACTTCCTTGGCCGTTTGTGAACTGATGAATGCCAGGGAAGTTGGTATGAAACCAGTCACAACCCCCATAAATAACCGTAAAATGAAAAAAGCTTCTACTGAATGAACAAAGCCCATGAGTAAAATACTTAAAGAAATGCCAAAGCCAGTAATGATTAATATCGGTTTATACCCAAATCTATCTGCAATTCGACCCCAAATGGGTGACATCAAAAATGCGGAGACAAAGGTAATCCCAAAAATAAAACCCGACCATTTTTGCACATAGGAATCTGAAAAGTCACCCATTGTATCTATATAAAGCGACAAGAAAGGCATAATCATGGTTGTCGTTCCTGCCACTAAAAAGTTTGATATCCACATAATTTTAAAATTTCTTTTTTGTACTTTCAAATATTATCCCTTCTTTCAATTCTAGACGATAAATTGCCTCCCTAATTATTCATTATAAAACATTTCGTCTTTCGAAAGAAGTGAAACGACTTATTTCATGAAATTCTCGACATAATATGATAGACTATTTGAGGGTGAAATGATCATGAAAAAACGAAGTTGGCTGTTGTTAATCAGCCTGTTGGTCTTGTTGGCTGGATGCGGAACTGAAAAAAGTGTCGAGTCCGAAAAGATTGAAAAACCTGTTGAAAAAACAGAAAAAACTACAACCACATCTGAAGGAGAGAGTCCTATGTATCCACAACTATCAAAAGAAGTAGCTTCAAATGAAGCATTAGTCGTAATGAACACAACTATGGGAGCTATCAAAATTAAATTATTCCCTGAAATTGCTCCAAAAACTGTAGAAAACTTCATTACACATGCAGAAAACGGTTATTATAATGGTATTATTTTCCATCGTATTATTGAAGATTTCATGATTCAAGGCGGCGATCCAACTGGTACTGGTATGGGTGGGGAAAGCATCTATGGAGCAACTTTCGCTGATGAATTTTCTGACAAGGCGTTCAACATAAATGGTGCATTATCAATGGCTAACGCAGGTCCAGGAACGAATGGCAGTCAATTCTTTATCGTTCAAAAGAGTGATATGGACGCAAGCATGTTAAGCCAAATGAAAAAAGCAGGATATCCTGAAGAGATCGTTGAAGCTTATTCAGCTAATGGTGGTACACCTTGGTTAGACAACCGTCACACCGTTTTTGGACAAGTTATTGAAGGTATGGATGTTGTTAATAAAATGGCATTGGTCAAGAAAAATGCTAACGATAAACCACTTGAAGATATTAAAATCGAGTCTATCGAAGTTCTTCAAAAATAAGTTAGGAAGTGTTTCACATGGAAGTTTGGTTATTGAACTTTCTATACTTTCCAGAAGATAAATCGCTTTATATTCCGGCAGCATTCGAATTTCTCATTTTCGCTGTTTTTTGTGTTCTTGTTTTTCGATGGATTTTGAAAAAATCAAAGAAACAAGAAGAAAAGACGAAAGAATTAGAAGAGCGTGTGCTAAGTGAACGCAAAATTGAACAAAAAAAAGAACAACAGTAATGTAAAAAGACTTGGTCGATGTAATGCGACCAAGTCTTTTTTGAAGAATAAGAAAGTATAAAAATAACACCCGCAGCCAGATGGTAAGAAATGAGTGATGGGCGATGTGACGAAGTCATATTGTCCATCACTCATTATTCTTCAGACCATAAAGCAGCGGGTTTGAACCCAACCGCGACTTGAAATCGGCAGTCGCAATTGAATAATCTTAGATCTAAAGGACCGGGCGCACTTTGCTCGGTTTTTCTTGCTGTTCGTAGACAATCTTACGATAATGAATGAATGAAACGTTTTACACCATCTTCCAGCGTTGCACGTGGACAAGCTACATTCATGCGTAAAAAGCCCCGCCCAAATTCCCCATACTTGGATCCTGGTTCCAACGCCAGTTTCCCTTTTGATAAAAGATATTCCATCACTGCCTCTTCGGTTAATCCAGTTCCTCGATAATCAATCCATAATAAATATGTACCTTGGGGCTTCGCAATTTTCACGCTAGGTACTGCTTTTGTTATTGATTCGATTGCATAGTCCATATGAGAGGAAAGAACTTGCATCAATTCGTCTAACCATGGAGCTCCATGTTCATACGCAGCTTTCAAGGCCGTCGCGGCAAATGGACTTAGCTCCATTTGACCATGATTAAGTGCATTTTCTTGTAGTTTTTCTCGTTTTTCCACGTCAGTCGCAATCATGACAGCTGCTTGTACACCGGCTAAATTGAATGTCTTAGTTGGTGCAACACAAGTGATAATACGATTCGCTTCTTCACCAGCTAATGAGGCGAGAGGAATGTGTTGATAATCTGGGAACACCAAATCACTGTGTATTTCATCAGATAAAATTAACGTATCGTACTTCGCACACAGTCTAATGATTTCTTGCAACGTCTCTTTCGGCCAAACTGTTCCCCCAGGATTATGGGGATTGCATAAAATAAATAACTTCACGCCTTGTTTCAAGTGGTTCTCAAAAGTGACGAAGTCGATTGTGTATAACCCATTTTCTTCAATTAAGTTACTTTCAACTAGTTGCCGGCCTTGCCTTTCTGGAAGTGAGAAAAAAGGTGGGTAAACGGGAGGAGTCACTAAAACACGATCTCCTTTTTGTGTAAAAGTCTCGATTACGGAAGCGATTGCTGGAATTACACCATGATCGAATAACATCCACTCAGTTTCTGTGTACCATCCATGACGATTTGATAACCATTCTTGTAAAGCTTTTTTACATCCTTCACACATATAGGAATAGCCAAAAATAGGGTGTTCAATCCGTTCATGCAAGGCATTAATGACAGCCTGAGGAGCGGCGAAATCCATGTCTGCAACCCACATTGGCAAGATGTCAGAAGCATCTTCAATTCCAAATATCGGTTCCATGAAGTCCCACTTGACGGAGCGTGTTTGGCGTCGATTATATACATGATCAAATGAAGTCATGACAATTCCTACTTTCCTTTTTTAGTTTTAAAAAGTATAAAGTTGCAGTTCATTACATGTGAGAATCAAGTGCTGGTTTCGAGATAAAGTGGTGCCTTGCGCATTTATTATAATATGTTATCATAGCAATTAATAATGAAAAGCAAATAGGTGAAAATAGATGGAAAACATTGAAATGAATCGCAAGGCAGTTAAGTTACTTCAAACATGGGATCCATTTAACATGGGAGTTCATGCTTATGATACAGAAACAGCAGACGTTGTGGCAGCCCTTCAATGGATTGACCATCCAACAGAACTCGCAAAACGCATTCAAGAAGTTTATGAGCATTCGTACGAACAGTGGATTCCAATCGAACAGTGCGTACAAATTGCCTATAAATTAATTGCGGTAAAATACGAAGCGAAATGTATCGTATGACCTGAAGCCTTCCTTGAAAAAGGGGGGCTTTTTTAAAAGATAAGAAAGTTTATACTTTAGGAATGTGTAAGTGGTTTTTGTGAAATTCACAAATAAAGTTATACGAATACTAATCAAGCTGTGGTTTCCGGTGAGCTTTGTCAACACCATGCTACACCATTATTTTGTGAACACAAAGGGGAGCCAAGTATGAGACAGATTTAGTCGGTTTTACTTATATAAAACAAAGAGAGCTTTCACCAATATGGTGAAAGCTCTCTTTGTTTTATTAATTAATTTGAAGCCCATCGTAAAGATTTGAAGCTGGGACTTCAAGTGCGTTAGATAATCTTAAAATGGTCTGAACCGAAGGAACCTCAGTACCAGCCTCATATCGTGTTAATTTAGCCGCACCAATTCTTGTTTTTAAAGCTAAATCTTCCAAAGAAATTTTACGTTCGTTGCGCAATAAACGAAGTTGAGTGTGAAATTCTTTTTTCATCTTCATGCACTCCTTTCCCTACCTACAACATATGCATATGACCATCTTATCATACCGTATAAATATTCGTTTTGTGAAATATGGTGTTTTAAGCGTATCTCATTACCCATTGAACGCGGAAATAATTGCGTTAATGAAAACAATAAGGATGGCCAAAGGTGCTAAGTATCTCACCAAAAAACGCCAAACTGCATAAGTAGTAGGAGAACTATTTAATTCTTCGACAGTTTCGGACTTTTTCAATATATATCCTGCGAAAATGGAAATTAACAATGCACCAAGAGGCAACCCGATACTACTCGTCAAGAAATCAGCAAAGTCAAAGAATGTCTTCCCGAAAATCATAACTTCAGAAAATACACCGAATGATAGTGCACTTGGAATACCAACTAAGAAAATCAACAATCCATAAATCCATGCCGCTCGCTTACGTTTATCATATGCATTTCTGATACCCATGGACACAATCGTTTCTAACATCGCAATTGAAGATGTTAAAGTTGCAAACAACAACAAGATAAAGAATATTAGCATGAAAATTGCGCCGAATGGTAACTGCTCAAATACGGCAGGCAATATGATGAACACAAGTCCAGGCCCTTCATTTGGAGAATAGCCCAAAGCGAAAACCGCAGGGAATATGACAAGTCCGGCCATGATGGAAATTCCGATATTTAGCATCGAAACGCTAACTGCTGAATTTCCTAATTTTGTATCTTTCGGCAAATAAGAAGCATAGGTCATCATTCCTGCGACCCCAACACTAAGTGAGAAAAATGCTTGGCCCAATGCTAGGAGCATTGTTTTAGCATTAAAGTAAGACCAATCCGGCACAAACATGAATTTCACACCTTCCATGGCTCCTTCCAAAGTCAATGAACGAACAACTAATAATAAGAAGAAAATTAATAATAATGGCATCATGATGCGACTTGCACGTTCAATCCCACCTTCAATCCCACCGCGTACAATAAGGACTGTCAAAATCATAAAGACAGCTTGGCCAATTATGACTTCCCAAGGATTTGAGATAATTGTTCCAAATAACTCACCGTAAAAACTATCACCTTTTCCATCCAGGCTGAAAATTATGGCTCTTCCTAAGTAGGATAAGATCCAACCTCCTACAACACTGTAAAAAGACAAAATGATGAATGAAAAGAAGAATCCAGACCAACCAATTAAAAACCATTTTTTTCCAGGCGCTAACTTTTTCAATCCAGTGATGGCATCAGCTTGACCTTTACGTCCGATAATAAATTCTGCTAGTAGAATCGGTAATCCGATTAATAACGTACTGATAATAAACAACAGGACAAATACGCTTCCACCATTTGTTCCTGCCATATATGGGAACTTCCATATTGCTCCAAGTCCTATCGCACTTCCTGCCGCCGCTAGGATGAAGCCAATTCTCGATGCAAAATGATCTCGCTTTGCCATGTACTGCAACTCCTTTAATCTATAAAGATTTACCCATTCTACACGACAGTCAATGAAAAGAATATAAATTTGTGAAACAAATAAGGATAATGGTACGTATCACATACAGAAGATAGAGGAAGCGAGGGGGACTAATGGAAGAAATTGAATTAATTGAAAGGGCACAAAGTGGGGACAAAATGGCTTATGGTGAATTAATGGATCTCCATCACCGAACAGTTGAGAAATTTGGCTTTCAATGTGGCGTCCGAGCAGATGATGTGCAAGATGTGACGCAAGAAGTGTTTATTAAACTTTATCGCTTCCTCCATCAGTTTCAAAAAGAGCGATTTACAACCTGGTTATATAAAATCACATTGAATACAGCACGCGATTATTACCGCAAAGAACTACGCGAAAAAGACAAAGAAGGGAAAGTGCAGGAAGATGTGAACTTTGGCGTCAGCACCAAATCCGCTGAATCCAAAATTTTAGTATTTGAAGAAGATAGAGAACTTCATGAAGCAATTCAATTATTGGAGGAAAAGTATCGAATTCCTTTAGTTTTGTTTTATTTTCAGGAATTGACCTTTGAGCAAATAGGAGACGTCATGAACATTCCTCTTGCAACCGTCAAAACTCGATTGCTCCGTGCAAAGGAGCAACTCAAATCTGCATTATCTCAAAAGGGGGACGATGAATATGGACGATAACCAATTTGAACAACAAATGAAATTGCTCAAAAAAACCTATGAACGCGTCCCTTCTAAGTTTATTGCAGATGAAGTACTACAGAAAATTGAAGAAGAGGGCAGTGAACCAGTAGAAGTAAAACCTGTCACTAAACCGGTAGCATCCAAGTGGCAAAAAGTAAGTGTTTGGGCTATCAGTTTGGCAAGTATCTTTTTGATTGGCATACTTAGTGCTTCGTTCTTGAATAATGAAGAACAAGGGGACGAACCGGTTAGTGAGTTTGACACCAATGATAGTAGAAAGTTAGAAAAAGAATACAAGGCGGAACGAGTAAAACGCCAAAAAATCCTGCACATGACAAATGAGCAATTTGATGAATTAGGATTTGTTCAATTTGCTGATCAAGTTTTTGCGCAGACTATTCACCCCGATAGTATCGAAAGCAGATATTCAACATTTACAATAGAAGAACGTTTCGAACAGGCGGTGAATTATTTGAAACTGCCATCTGAAATAATCGAAGAAGCGCAGAAAGCGGGCAAGTTGGACGAAGAAAAGAGCATGCAGTTTTTGGATGAGTTGAATACAAAACTTGATTACTTAAAGAACTCTTATGATGAGTTAATATCAAAACACCATGAAATAATGTCTACAGCAAAATATGAGGGGGAACTAAATGCCGATTACTTGTACGGTCATCGCTCACAAATGCCGGAACCTATCGAGAATGCATTGGTGCAAGCGCCAAAACAGGGTGTAGCGATTGAAGTGGCGCATGATAAAAAAAGTTTTGTTGCCAATTTCCAAATGAGCTCCGTGATTAGAAATCTTGAGGGTGTGTTAGCTGAACCAGCAGTATCATACTTAGAAATCAAGGAATTAGGTCCATTCACTTTGGGTGGTGAGTTGCTATATGAACCAATTCAATCTGCAGCGTATTTACAATTAATTGAAAGTACACTATTGAAAACGAATGTTCATAATGCCATTTATACAACAACCAAAGCTTATTACGAAGATCTTGCCTACACCTTAATCTTTGAGTCTTCGAACAACAGAATTATTGAAAATAGCAAGATAAAGCTCGATTATGCGATGGCTTGGGATATATTGAGGGCAACGCAAGGTTATTCACCTATCAAGCATTTTATTGAACCTTTATACAATTCAATGGTTGAAAATGAGTGGCTTATCAATGAAACGTACAAATCACTTGATTTCAACGACTTGAGTCACGCATTTATACTTGCGGAATCAGGAGATTTGGCTGGATTGATGCCTGGTAAAGAGCACGTCTTCAGGACGGAATCATATTCTTTACCGAATGACGATCTTTATCATAAAGTCCACGCTCACTATAAAATGGTCAGAGCTACAGGCGATTTTCAAAAACTAGAATCTGCTTCCGCTATCGAAATAGTCGCATTGTTGGATTACGCGAGCGCATTAGGTGAAATCTATTTAATGCATAGTTTATATAAAGAATCCAGTCAGTTGGCCAGTTATGAGGAATTTAGTAATGCCAATTTACAAGAGCCGAACTTCATTCCACTTGATGCCACTCAAATTCGCTTTTTGGAAGAGCTGACGTATGAGAAGAATAATGAATTCCATACGTCTGTTGAAATCATGAAGGACGAACAATTAATTAAATCCATTCCGTTAATTCGTTCGAAGAATGGACCTTGGCAAATCGTTTATGAGGAATCTGTGGTGCCAGCTGGCTATTATTACGAACCGAATACAGCGATCTCGCAAGAAACGAAAGACAGAGTCATCGGTTTATATGAAAAATTTAAGCTGGATTTCAATTTTGCAGTACTAGAAAAAGCCAATGCATCAGACATAGCCGGTGTGTATCTCGAAGCTTTTCATGAGAGCGATTTAGAGACACAATATGAACTGCTAGTAAAGGATGAAAGCCTTATGCCTCCAAGGGAAGAGTTCATTTCTTCTCCTAATGAGGGAGGAATGGATTGGAAAGTGCAATTCGAGGCTTATGAAGTGACACAAATGAATGACTCGAATGAAAATGATGAGTTTGATGCGGTCGTCTGGTTCGATCTGCACTACTCCCTAGTGACGGAGGATGAGTCACGCAAAGGCTTTCAAATGCGCAAAACAAAAGAAGGTTGGCGTGTTCATTTCATGCCGTTCCAATGAGTTTTTTGAATGTATATCCAGTCTATGGTATAATCTTCTATGACCTTAAGGTAGATAGGTATATAACCAAGACTGGGAGCGATTATTATGGCTAAGAAGTATGAAGTAGGAGAAGTGCTTTCTGGTAAAGTGACTGGAGTTCAAGCATATGGTGCGTTTGTAGCACTTGATGAGGAGACGCAAGGACTTGTTCACATTTCAGAAATCACGTACGGTTACGTAAAAGACGTTAGCGAGTTCTTATCTGTTGGGCAAGAAGTAGAAGTGAAAGTTCTTGAAATCGATGAAGAAGCTGGAAAAATCAGCCTTTCAATTCGTGCATTACAAGAGCGTCCACCAGTTATGCGTAAAGAAGAAAAACCAAAAAAATCATTGCAAGCACGCGTTGATGAACACGATGCTGAAGGTTTCAATTCTTTAAAAGACAAATTACAAGACTGGATCAAACAATCCGGTCAATGAGAAATGTGAATGCGCCACTTTATCCTGGCGCTTATAGCTATTCATGAGAAAATGCGAGCTGTCCTATTTGGGAGGCTCGCATTTTTTGGTCGAAGATGTTTCGACCGCATCCGCATTTCTTTATTCTTCTGACCAAAAAGCTGCGGGTTTGAGTCCTAAGCTCACTGTAAATCAACAGTCACAATTGAATGTAGTAGATTTTAAGGACCGTGCGTCACTTTGCCCGTCTTTTTATTTCTTCATCTTTCTCAACCGATACTGTAAATTCTGTCTGCTCATCCCTAATGCTCCAGCAGCTTTTGTGATATTTCCATCATACATGTTCATCACTTTCTGAAGGTAATACATTTCGGCCTCTCGCAGGTAATCATCCAACGGCAATAAATCCCTGTCTGTCTGCACCACGAAATCTTCTGCTTTTTTCAATGGCTCACGTATCTCTTTGGCTTTTAATTTGAAATGCAAAGGCAACATTTCAAATGTAATCAATTCTTCTACTGTTAACATGGAAGCTATTTCGTCCAATAAGATTTCAAGTTCCTTCAGATTTCCTGGCCAATCATACGAATGGAATAGCTCACGAACTTCTTCGCTCAACCCCATGATAGCTGAACCAAAGCGAACGCGGTGACGTGCAAAATAATCTTTCACAAAAGGATCGATGTCCTCGCGCCGCTCGCGTAAAGGCGAAACAACAATCGTGATCTCCGCAAAGAAGTAGTAGAGTTCTTTCAATAGCTCTCCTGATGTAATCAAATCTACGGGGTCGGCTCCTACACTGCCCAAAAACAAATGGCCGCCAAGCGCAGGGTCATTGACCATATCCAATAGTTGTTGTTGCATGCCCAATGTCAACAAATCAATACGTTCACAAAAAATGGTGCTTTCATCCAATGTAGACATGTCTTCTCTTAACTTATTTAATATCGTCGGATCTGAGTTGTGACAATATAACGTATAAAAATGGGCCAAAGGTGGGGACAATTCATAGTGAATGCCCTCCGCTACTAAATCTTTTCCTGTACCTGCTTCACCGACCAGCAATACGGTCAACCTTGCAGTCGCAGCCTTTTGGGCTGTCGAAATCACTTGTTTCATCGATTCGGAAACGGCTGTGATGACAGAGAATGTAATCGGTTCTCCGTAACGCCGGAGCGGTTGGTAGACGAGGCGCTCCAAAGTGGTGACATCCCGCGCCAGTTCAACTGCACCAATTAACACTCCTTCTTCAAAAACGGGATATGTATCATTTATTGTTGTAATTTCATGACCATTACGATTCCAATACGTTTGTTTTACATTCAACACCTGTTTCCCACTTTGGAGTACTTTTAATAGAGTACTTTCTTGTTGGTCAAATTGAAACAATTCCAGAAGGGAGCGGTCAGCTACATCGTTTAAATCAAGTCCCTCTATATTTTTCATTTTTTCGTTATATAAAATCGTGCGTCCATTATGGTCGATTGCATGAATACCAACAGAAATATGGTCACTAGCAAAGCGATAAAATGGCAGTAATTGCAGTTCTTTTACGTCCAAGGGAGGTTCACTCCTAACTTTTTTCATCGAAATAAGAAATAATACTTGAAAAACGCAACAATCTTTTGCATTATTATAGATGTAAATGATTTAAAAGCGCAAATTTTTTTTGCAGCAAAACAAACTCGAGGAGGATTCACATGATTCCTTATAAACATGAAGCATTCACAGATTTTTCAAAAGAAGAAAACAAAATAGCTATCCAAGAAGGCTATAAAACAGTTGAAGCCTATATGGGTCAAGATTTCCCACTAATTATCGGTGGCGAACGCATTACAACTGAAGAAAAAATTGTTTCTTATAATCCTGCAAATAAAACAGAAGTAGTTGGATCAGTTTCTAAAACAAGCCATGATCTAGCTTCTAAAGCAATGGACATCGCTGATGAGACATTTAACACTTGGAAAAAAGTTAAACCTGAAATCCGAGCTGATGTCTTATTTAAAGCAGCAGCAATTATGCGTCGTCGTAAATTTGAATTCTCAGCATTACTTTCTAAAGAAGCTGGTAAAACATGGGTTGAAGCGGATGTTGAAGCTGCTGAAGCAATCGATTTCCTTGAATACTATGGTCGTCAAATGCTTCGCTTAAAAGATGGTCAACCAGTTGAAAGCCGTCCAGGTGAATACAACCGTTAT
>Ga0209013_10000480_pt1 | contig 35455 bp, 26 predicted proteins | sample Cruoilmetagenom2_FD_187291 | JGI IMG/M metagenome (GOLD analysis project Ga0209013, IMG submission 187291) | Oil polluted marine microbial communities from Coal Oil Point, Santa Barbara, California, USA - Sample 2 (SPAdes) (version 2) | ecosystem: Environmental > Aquatic > Marine > Oil seeps ...
TGGGTAAATCCCTTTAAAAACAATTAAATTAGTCATGCCATTAATCGGTGGTTATCCATGATGGATGACTGCTTTTTTTCCGTTTAGCTTTAGACAATAATTTGTCATGTCCATCTCTGTTTAATCTATGAATTACCCATGGTCACTAAATAAGAATGATTAAGAGAAAACGTAAAAAAAACGAACCGGTTGGCCCGCTATTTTTTGCCCGAATCTGTTGTGCCGAAACGTTGCATTCGTTGATGCAACAGTCCGTCTGTCTGTTTGTTTTCGCCAGTGACAAATTCAGTCATATAATACGTCAAATACTTCCCATAGTGGTTTTTTGTTTTTATTAACAGTTCATCCACATAGTAAGCTCCTTTTGGTGGTCGATCCAAGAGCAGTAAGGAAAGTGATGCATAAACTCCGCAGGCAACTTGAAAGTAGGTGGCGTTTGATTTGTATTTTCTATAGATGTCTTTATTGCTCAACACATTATACATAAACCTTTCTTTATCCGGATAAACGACCAATACACCCACTAAATCCTCGCCATCTAGGGCGGCATCCTTCGGGTCGAGCACTTTCATCTCAAAGTCCCAGAGTCTATCCACGTCATCAAGATTTGCCCGAATCAGACGTGTTGTATGTTCATTTACCTTGTATATGAATCCGCACTCCATGTCGTATAGCTTACCGAGGGTATAAACTTCCTCATGTGGCATTAAGCAACCATAAAATTGTTTGTTCCCTAGCATCACTTTGAATTCAAGATCATAGACATTCTCGTAGAAGAAGAGGGGGTTTCGGTGCTTCATAAACATGGGATAACTCAGGATAGCCTCATCGAGGAAACATTCTGGGGACCATGTTGTGTAGATAACGTCCTTTTTTGCTATTTTTCGATTCTTATAAAACGAATTGTCCTGCTCCACAATATAGCAGGCGATTGGTTGATCTTCTGATGGGGTTGTCTTTAATAGTTCATGCACCATCCATTGTACGACGCCTGGATTCATCCCAGAACCTATAATAGCTGTTGAATTTGAAATCTGGTCTTTCTTCTTTTCTAGTAGCCTAAGCCGTTCAATCAAGCCAAATCCTGCATATAGATCCTCGTTTTCATCAATCATTGTGTTCTCTAATGCGGTATTAACATAACTTACCCCAAGTTGGTCACAGCATTGTATCATCTCAATGGTGTCAGCCCAGGATATGTCTATGACTACAGACGTATTGGTGTGTTCAAGGTGATTTTTAAACTTTTCCGTATCTTTCAGATCAAATTCATGCAAGACGAATTGGTCCTTTAAGTGTGGATAAGAGTGATAGTAGAAAGATTTGTCTTTTTGTTTATGGTCAATCAAATGAATGATGCATTGATTCATGAAATGGTGAATTGGATCATTCTTATCTTGAACTGATTTATTCAATATCGAAAGTACTCCGTTCGCCACGCCACCTGCACTGCCTAGTATTGTGATTATCTGTTTAATATTTTCCATTTCTAAACCTCCTTTCGCTTTATATAATCTATGCGAAAAGATGGAAATGGTATAGGTGACTATACTAGTTGTAGTTTTTCCAAATAATTGGATAGTATTGAAAGTAAATAAAAAGATAGTTATTATTAATTAAGAATATTCTTGAAATTGTGCTATGTATACATAAGAAATAAGTCTCGTTAGATGTAGTGGAATGTAAATAAAGGTGAGGTGCAAAATGGAGCTTATATCTAAAAACTTGCTGATTAACATACTATGTATTCTACTGCCTCTATTTATTTTTCAAATTATTATCTTTTTAAAATATGTTTATCGAATCGATAAGAAAAAGGAATTATCATTTACGATTCTTATGATGACTTCCATCTGCCTTAGTATGTTGTTTCCCATTTCCTTTGGGGGCGAGTTCATTTGGGATTTACGTAGAATCCCGTTCATCATAGGGATATTGTACGGAGGACCTAAAGTTGGAGCGATGTTACTACCATATCTTTTGGTGGTCCGTTTTTTATTAGGGGATATTACTGGTTTTTATAGTTCTGCCATTTCATACACCATTACTGCCATGATTCTCAGTCTGATTTCTCGAAAGTATCTCGGAATGTCATTGGTATATAAGTTGGCTATGAGTAGTTTATTAGTTTTGTTATCCACTCAAATTACATTTTTGATTGCGATAAATATTGGACATGTGATGATGACTCCGAGTATGTGGTTACAATATTTCCTCATAAATCTTGCAGGGTTGTTAGTGGCCACGCTCATTGTTGAAATGATACACATGAACTCTGATTTGTTAGGGAAACTGGTCAAAGCAGAGAAGTTGGAGGTTGTCAGTCATCTGGCAGCAAGCATTTCCCATGAAGTGAGGAATCCATTAACCACTAGCAAAGGGTTCATGCAGCTTTCCTATAATGGAGATGTCACGCCAGAGGTTAAGCAGTACATAGGGACAGCGATAAAAGAGCTGGATCGTGCATCTGACATTATTAATGATTATTTGACTTTTGCTAAACCTACACCTGAGGAAGTAAAAAAGCTATGTATCTACACAGAGATTCAACATGTAGTCAATATCCTTACGCCGTTAGCTACTATGAACAATGTCAAACTCAATGTTAAACTTGGCGGGAATGCCCCAATGTATATATTAGGTGATCGGAAAAAATTAGAGCAGTCTCTTATTAATATTGTCAAAAATGGAATTGAATCAATGTCGGAAGGAGGGAATTTGAGTATTCACACTACCTCTGAATTTCCATCGATAAAAATTATCATTCGCGATGAGGGTAGGGGCATGACACAACATCAGATAAATCGTCTAGGTGAACCTTATTTTACTACAAAGGAAAATGGAACCGGTCTGGGAATGATGGTCTCGTACAGTATCATTCAAGGCATGGGTGGGAAAATTAATGTACGCAGTAACGTCGGAAATTGGACATCCTTTTCGATTGAATTTCCAATGGCGTAATACATAAAAATTTAAATAGAGCGTTCTTAAATGTGTAATAGACATTTGAGAACGCTTTTATAATTGCGTTTATTCGAAAACTAATCACTTGATATTCACAATAGTTTCGGAAAATAGTAAATTAATATTTTTAATATATTGAATTGATTGAGAATAAGCCTATAATAATATAAAAGAAAGGGATGAGGTCATATGAAAAAGGATTTACGTATCAACAGTAAAGTATTCAGCGAGGGAGCGATGAAAGCCCCTAACCGTGCAATGCTCCGAGCAGTTGGAGTGACAGATGAAGATTTCCTGAAACCAATGATTGGAATCGCCAGTACCTGGAGTGAAGTGACGCCGTGCAATATGCACATTCATGATTTGGCCGTCAGTGCGAAAAAGGGTGCAAAAGAAGCGGGAGCGGTACCACTTATTTTTAATACGATTACAGTATCAGACGGAATTTCAATGGGGACGGAAGGCATGCGCTTTTCACTGCCGAGCCGAGATGTAATCGCAGACTCGATTGAGACTGTGGTAGGGGCAGAGAGTCTGGACGGACTCGTTGCCATTGGTGGGTGTGACAAAAACATTCCAGGATGTTTGATTGCAATTGCCAATTCTGAAGTACCATCTGTATTTGTATATGGTGGAACGATTTCACCAGGCGTACATAACGGCAAAGACATTGATTTGGTTTCAGTCTTTGAAGGCGTGGGTCAACATAATAATGGCGACATTAGTGATGATACTTTACGTAAAATTGAATGCAATGCATGCCCTGGAGCGGGTTCGTGTGGAGGTATGTATACGGCAAATACGATGGCATCAGCTGCAGAAGCAATGGGGATTAGTTTGCCTGGCAGTTCGTCAAATCCAGCCGTATCCGCAGCTAAGCTTGCAGATTGTGCAAAAGCGGGAGCGGCAGTGTACAACTTGCTAGAGAAGGATATCTATCCAAAAGATATCATGACAAAAGAGGCATTTGAAAATGCAATCACCGTGGTTATGGCACTTGGTGGATCGACAAATGCAATTCTGCATTTATTATCCATTGCACATGCCATTGAGGTGGATCTTGACATCGATGATTTCAATCGAATCCAAAAGAAAGTACCACATCTCGCTGACTTAAAACCGAGCGGTCAGTACGTAATGGAAGACTTGCACCGCGTTGGTGGTGTACAAGCTGTAATGAAAATGCTTTTGGAAGCAGGATACCTGCATGGGGACTGCATGACTGTTACCGGAAAAACCGTGGCGGAGAACTTGAAAGACGCTCCAGGACTTACGGAGGGTCAAAAAGTCATCATGCCTTTAGACAATCCAAAACGAGCGGACGGCCCATTGATTGTACTGAAAGGGAATCTATCACCAAGTGGTGCGGTTGCGAAAGTATCCGGCGTAAAAGTGAAACGACATACTGGTCCTGCGCGCGTATTCAATACTGAGAAAGAAGCGACTGCAGCGGTTATGGCCAATGAAATCAATGATGGCGAGGTTTTAGTTATACGTTATGTAGGACCTAAAGGCGGACCGGGTATGCCAGAAATGCTGTCGATTTCAGCAATTCTAGTTGGGAAAGGCATGGGTGAATCTGTTGCATTGTTAACGGATGGTCGTTTCTCCGGTGGAACACACGGGCTTGTAGTTGGTCATATTGCACCGGAAGCTCAAGTTGGAGGGCCGATTGCATTATTACAAGAAGGTGATATCGTAACAATCGATTCCGACAAACAAGAGATTTTCATGGATGTAACGGATGAAGTACTTGAAGAACGTCGTAAAGAGTGGGTTGCGCCTCCACTATACAAAAAAGGGGTGCTTGGAAAGTATGCACATAATGTGTCTTGTTCCTCAAAAGGAGCAGTTACTGACTTTTTAAATAGTGAAAGTGAAGAAGTTTCTGGTGAAAAGAGGAAGTTAAGTGAGTTACTTAGATGAACTGAGAAAATACCTATCAGCTGAGAGAGTTTCGACAAATGAAGTGATATTAGATCAGCACAGTAAAGACGAATCCTACCATAAACCTTCCTTACCAGATGCGGTCGTGTTTCCTGAAAGTGCTGCAGAAGTTAGTGAAATCATGAAAATTGCCACAAAGTACAGTGTGCCAATCGTTCCTTTTGGATTGGGAACGAGCTTGGAAGGACATATCATTCCATATAATGGTGGGATTTCGGTTGATTTCTCCTTAATGGATAAGGTGCTGGAAGTTCTGCCGAATGACTTTTTAGTTAAAGTGCAACCAGGCGTGACAAGGTCCAAGTTAAATCAAGAGCTTAAGAAGCACGGACTGTTTTTTTCAGTAGATCCAGGGGCTGATGCAACTCTTGGTGGCATGGCCGCAACAAATGCCAGCGGAACAACTTCGGTCCGCTACGGCGTCATGCGTGATCAAGTACGGGATATGGAAGTCGTTCTTGCGGATGGAACCATTATGCATACAGGTAGTTTGGCCGTTAAATCTTCATCAGGTTATAACTTAAATGGACTATTCGTAGGCTCTGAAGGGACTTTGGGTTGTTTTACGGAACTGACATTGCAGGTGTTCGGGATTCCGGAAATGACGGTTGCCGCTAGGGCGTCTTTTGAGACAATCGAACAGGCAGTGGAAGCGGTAGTGGGTGTTCTCTCGGCAGGTATTCAAGTAGCACGGATTGAACTGGTTGATCAGCAATCCATCGCTCATGTCAATGCCTATAGCGGAACAGAATACCGTGTAGCACCGACACTATTTTTGGAGTTTCACGGCAATGAAGCCGGATTGATGCAAGACGTTGAATTCGCAAAAGAGATTTTATCAGAATGCCAATGTGATGATTTCAAATTTGAGAAAGATACCCAGTCACGCAATCAATTGTGGGACGCACGCCATAATTTAGCCTACGCAGTCATGCGGGCGAACCCAGGTAAAAAACTGATGGTTACGGATGTTTGCTTGCCCATATCGGAATTGGCGAATGGCATAGAGTCGGCAAAAGAAGTGATGGTTACTTACGGTTTGCAAGGAGGAATTGTCGGTCATGTAGGAGATGGCAATTATCACGTTTTGCTAATGATTGATGTGGATGATGTGGATGAAGTTATGAGAGCCGAGAAATTCAATCGACATATTGTGGAGTTCGCGCTCAGTAAAGGTGGATCTTGTACAGGTGAACATGGGGTTGGAATCGGTAAAATGAAATATCAGTCATTGGAACATGGTAATTCGTTGCACGTGATGCAAGCATTGAAAAAGACTTTGGATCCTAACAATATCTTGAATCCAGGGAAATTGTTTCAGTTAGATTGATGATAGAAAATACAAGGGGGAATTGGTGTGAAGAAGAAGTTTAGTTTTATGTCAGTAATGCTGGCGGGTGCGCTATTATTAACAGCTTGCGGAGATTCGGAAGGTGAGGCAAACGCAGACCCGGACAAAGTCTACACATTGCAAGCAGGACATTCGTTACCAGCTGATCATCCTTACCATTTAGGGTTCCTAGAAATGGCGAAAAATGTGGAAGAACGTACTGATGGTCAAGTGAAAATTGAGGTTTTTGCCAATAGTGAAATTGGCGCAGAACGGGAATTGACAGAAGGCATGGGTCTTGGAACAGTTGACTTTGTTGTATCTTCAACTGCACCCGTTACCAATTTTGTTCCTGAACTAGGAGTTCTTGATGTTCCTTTCTTATTCCAGGACCGTGACTCTGCAGTAAAAGTGCTGGAAGGCGAAATTGGAGATGAACTGTTCTCTAAAATGGAGGAAAACGGCATTATCGGGATGTCTTGGGGAGAAAATGGATATCGCCACATTACAAACGCTATTCGCCCTGTCAATACACCGGAGGACTTAAAAGGACTTAAAATCAGAACGCAAGAAAATGAAATTCATCTTGCTGCTTTTGAAGCATTAGGGGCACAACCTACGCCGATGGCTTGGACAGAAGCAATTACGGCACTTCAACAAGGCGTTGTAGATGCACAGGAAAACCCAGCAATTGTAGCAGATCAATTCGCTTTATATGATGCGAAACAGAAGTATATGACATTAACTGGGCATGTTTACTCAGTTGCGGTTTACATGATGAGTAAACAAACATATGACGAACTTCCTGAAGACTTACGTGACATCGTGTTGGAAGAAGGGCAAAAAGCCGGGGCTAAAGAACGTGAGCTTATCGTTGAAATGGAAAAAGAATCTATTAAAACTTTAAAAGAAAATGGCGTAGAAATTATTGAAGAGGTTGACCTTGCACCTTTCCAAGAAGCAGTTAAGCCAGTTTATGAAACGATTGAATATCAAGAGTTGTTAAATAATATCATTGATGCTCAAAAATGATGCGCAATTTGAAAAGAGAGTAGTACTCATCTCTCTTCTACACTGATAGATAAGTATGGGATTTCGGATATCAGTATAGGAAAATATAACAGCTTGCACCATTGTGGGTGCGAGCTGTGTTTTTCTAATATCGGGGGAAAACTATGAACAGATACATAAATTATATGAATGTTGGCTTGAAACACTTGTTGAATGTGATTTTAGCAGTATTGGTAACGGTTGTTTTCTTGCAAGTTGTTTTTCGCTTTATCTTAAATGCACCTTTGGCTTGGACAGAAGAACTGGCCCGTTATTGTCTAATTTGGGTTACATTTTTAGGAGCTGCTTTTGCGATGTCAACAAAGGCACATATCGGAATGGAGTTTTTTGTAAAATTATTTGGCGTTTCTATAAGAAAAGTTCTGTATGTATTCGCGACCATTGCAAGCCTGGCATTTTTCTTAATGATGGTTATTCAAGGTTACGATTTGGCCGCACGTTCGATGACGCAACTTTCACCAGTATTAAGGATTCCGATGGGTATGATTTACATGGTCATTCCACTAAGTGGTTTTATTCTGATTGTCAATATGGCATCTCAGTTCACTAAAGATTTTAAGAGTGGGGGTGTCTGAATATGGCAATCTTGTTATTTGTGTTATTAATGGTTTTATTTTTGATTAATGTTCCAATTGCAGTTGGTTTAGGTTTGGCGTCGGCTCTAGTATTTTTCATAGATGGTGATGTGTCACTTATCGTGATTATGCAACGAATGTTCAATTCGGTCGATTCGTTCCCGTTAATGGCCATTCCATTCTTCATCTTGGCAGGAAAGTTGATGGAAAGCGGAGGGATATCACGTCGTTTAATACATTTAGCTAACGTGATTTTTGGACGAGTAAAAGGTGGATTAGCAATTGTATCCATTGTTGCGTGTGCCTTTTTTGCGGCAATTTCTGGATCAGCTGCGGCAACTACCGCTGCCGTTGGTGCACTGTTGATTCCTGCTATGGTCAAAAAAGGATACGATCTGAGTTTTTCTACTGCAGTGCAAGCTGCGGGTGGAACCATCGGAATCATGATACCTCCGAGCGTTCCACTCGTTTTATACGGAGTTGCTGCTGGAGTATCTGTTAGTGAGTTATTTATTGCTGGAGTAGTTCCAGGTTTACTCGTCATGGTTTCGTTGATTATCTTGGTCTATGTCATTTCACTGATGAAAGGGTACGGCGGAGGTGAAAAGTTCGGTTTTAAAGATTTCTTTAAAGCTTTTGCGGATGCATTTTTAGCTTTAATGATGCCAGTCATTATTTTAGGTGGGATTTACGGTGGGATTTTCACACCAACCGAAGCGGCAGTAGTCGCTGTTGTTTATGGATTAATCGTGGGTGTGTTTATTTACCGCGAAATCAAAATATCGGATTTGGCAGCGGTCTTTTCATCTTCTGTTATCGTGACAGCAGTCATTATGTTCATTATCGCTGGAGCTTCAGTTTTCGGTTATTACTTAACGAGACAACGTATTCCAGCTGAATTGACGGATTTGATGCTGGGCGTAACCGATAATTGGATTGTGGCTTTATTGATTATCAATGCGCTATTGCTGATCTGCGGTGTTTTCTTGGAAACGTCAGCGGCTATCATCATCTTAACGCCGATACTTGTGCCAATCGTCAGCGCTTTGGAAATTGATTTGGTGCATTTTGGTATTATCATGATCGTGAACTTGGGTATTGGATTTATTACACCACCAGTAGGGGTCAATCTCTTTGTTGCGGCAAATATAGCTGGTACAAAATTTGAAAGTTTATTGAAAGCAATTGTTCCATTCATTTTAGTAATGGTAATTGATGTTCTCCTCATTTCGTTTATACCGAGCATCAGCTTATTTTTAGGAACACTATTTAAATAATCAATTAGGGGTGAGTGGGATTATGGGAGAATACAAGATTGCAGTAATTCCCGGAGACGGGATTGGTCCGGATGTAACGAATGAAGCTATCAAGGTACTGGAAATGTTGCAAAAACTGGATGCTACTTTTAAAGTGAGCTTCCAGCATTTTGAATGGGGAAGTGAGTACTATCTCCAACATGGAGAAATGATGCCGAAAGATGGCTTGGATCAATTAAAAGAATTTGATGCAATTTTATTTGGTGCAGTTGGGGATGCCCGTGTCCCGGATGAAGTATCCATTTGGCAATTGATTATGCCGATACGTAAGCAGTTCCAACAATATGTGAATATGCGACCAATCAAGCAATTAGCCGGTATTGAGTCCCCATTGAAAAATGATGGTCCAATCGATTTTATGGTCTTTCGGGAAAATGCTGAAGGAGAATATTCCAATATTGGTGGCCGTCTTTACAATGATCATTCTCAAGAATTGGCGATTCAAAATACAGTCATAACAAAACAAGGTGTTGAACGAATTGCGAAATATGCCTTTGAGTATGCATTAAATAACAATAAGTCGAAAGTGACAAGTGCTACGAAATCGAATGCTATCATTCACTCCATGAAATTGTGGGATGAAGTAGTGGAAAAAGTAGCAAGCGATTATAAAGGAATTGAGTTGGAAAGTAATTTCATCGATGCACTTGCCGCTTACTTTGTCATGAGGCCCGAGACGTTTGAAGTGGTCATTGCATCCAACCTGTTTGGTGATATTTTGACGGATTTGGGAGCGGCATTGGTAGGGGGACTTGGTGTTTCTCCTTCCGGAAATATCAATCCAGAACGTAATTATCCTTCTATGTTTGAAGCGATTCATGGATCGGCACCAGATATCGCAGGAAAAGGAATCGCCAATCCGATTGCTCAAATTTGGTCTGCGGCTCTAATGTTAGAGCACTTAGGTCGTAAAGACTTGGCAAATGCAATTGTTACTTCAATAGAAAATGTCTTGCAAGAGGGACGAATCCGAACTCCGGATCTTGGAGGGAATTCGACCACTGAGCAAGTAGGAGATGCCATTGCGGAAGACGTGAAAAGTTTATTAGTGACAAAATGACCGAGGGGGAATTAGGATGGATTTAACGAATAAAGTAGCAATCATAACCGGTGCCGGTGGCGGAATGGGACAAGCAGTCATTCAACAATTTCTCGAAAAAGGGGCAAAAGTGACTGCAGTTGATATCAATGTGGATTCGATTGCACATTTACCTGAAGAATACCCTAATCATTTAACAGTAGTAAAAGCGAATTTGACGGATGAAGAGAGTGTTGCAGGTCTGATTCAAACAACGGTAGATACATATCAACAAGTGGATGTATTAGTAAACGTTGCGGGAATCGCGCAATCGGCAACGGACATTGAAAATGTGTCGCTAAAAGAATGGGAACGCATTATGGCCATTAATACAACAGCTGTATTCCTGACATGTAGAGCGGTCGTTCCTTTTATGAAAAAACAGAAGAACGGGTCCATCATTAATGTGGCTTCCATCTCGGCTGAAAGACCTCGCCCGGGTTTAAATGCTTATATTGCTTCAAAAGGAGCGGCGATTTCATTGACCAAGGCGTTGGCTATCGAATTGGCTCCGCACAATATACGCGTGAACGGAATCAACCCTGGCCCTTCAGACACGCAAATGCTTGGTGAATTTGCGGCGGCAGGAAGCGATGTAAATGAATCAAAAGAAAATACATTCCTGAAAAGTGTACCTTTAGGCAAACTAATTACACCTGAAGACATTGCCCATACCGCTGTCTATTTAAGCTCGGACCTTGCGAAAATGATTACAGGAAGTATTGTAAATGTCGACGGTGGACGCGGACTTTAATCGGAAAAGAGGACTTTTGAATGGAAACTAAAAATCGCTTTATGTATATAAATGGAGAATGGACAGAAAGCAGCGGAAGAGAAGTGTTCGCAACGAAAAACCCTGCTACCGGGGAAGTGTTGGCGAATGTACCTAGAGGGACAGAAGAGGATATAGACGCAGCAGTGAAAGTGGCTCGACAAACGTTCGAGTCAGAAGCTTGGCAGTCTTTCCCGCCAATCGATCGAGGACGGATTCTTTATAAAATCGCGGAAGAGCTGCGCAAAGATGCTGAAGAAATCGCATTGATGGAAACAATGGATACTGGAAAACCTTTATCGCAGGCTAGAAATGACGTCGAAGCATCCGCATTGTATTTCGAATACTACGCAGGGATGGCAGATAAGATCTTTGGGGAAACCATTCCGGTCCAACCAGGAATTCTTGACTATACGCTGCGCGAGCCGATTGGCGTAACTGCGCATATCATCCCATGGAATTATCCGTTGCAAATCATTTCCCGCAGTACAGCAGCAGCAATCGCGACCGGCAATACAGTGGTGGCGAAACCGGCAGAAGACACACCTCTTACTGCATTGAAGCTTGCTGAAATAATAGACAAGTCCGCGCTACCTAAAGGAGTATTCAATCTGGTCACAGGTTACGGCAGTGAGGCAGGAGCTGCGTTGTCCAATCATCCTGACATAGACCATATTACATTTACAGGTTCTGTTCAAACCGGTTCTGCGGTTATGATGGGTGCCGCTAAAAATGTCAAACCGGTCACGCTTGAACTTGGAGGCAAGTCTCCGAATATTGTATTTGAAGACTGCGATCAAGTGGAAGCAGCGGAATTTGTTGTTCGGTCGATCATTCAAAATGCAGGGCAAACATGTTCAGCAGGATCTAGATTGCTAATCCAAGAGAGCATAAAAGAAGAATTTCTCCAAAAAGTCGTGGATAAAATGAAAGGCATCACCATAGGTCAAGGCGTCAATGATCCGGGTTTAGGACCTATATTGAATGAAAAGCAATTTACGAGAATTCAAGAATTCATGGAAGTTGCTGAACGTGACGGCGCTGCGTTTTTAACGGGAGGCAAACGGGAGCAAGGAGAAGGACTGGAAAACGGCTTTTTCTTCCAACCAACTGTCCTGGATAATTTAGATCCAAAAAGTTATGTGGCACAAGAAGAAATTTTTGGACCAGTCGTCTGTGCATTTTCATTTGACACGGAAGAAGAGGCAATTGAATTGGCAAACGGCACCGATTATGGTTTGGTAACCGGAGTATGGACGAAAGATTCAGCAAGAGCTCACAGAGTCGCTAGTAAAATTCGCGCAGGGCAAGTATTCATCAATAATTACGGTGCAGGCGGTGGCGTCCAAATGCCATTTGGTGGCTACAAGAAGAGTGGATTCGGACGTGAAAAAGGGTTGGAAGCGCTACGCAATTACACAATATTGAAAAACGTCGCATTGAAATATTAATTTCAAAACAGAAGAAGTAAGAATGCCCTCAATCGTTTTGAGGGCATTCTTTATTTTTTACCGAGGGAAATGAAAAGATGTTATAACACAAATTGTATGAAAAGCTTCTTGTTTTATAGGCATTTTTGACAATGGATAACTTTTATATAAGAGAATAGTATGTATCTTAATACGGAATATTGCGATAATGGAGGGGATGACAATATGGCTAATACACATCTAACAAAAGAAACACAAAATATGAAAATCGGTGACATTTTGGAAGCAAGAGAACGAATTGCTTCTATAGTAAATAAAACGCCAATGATCCAGTCGATTATTCTATCGGAAAAAGTGGGACGTCCTGTTTATTTAAAGCTTGAAAATGTCCATGAGGTTGGAGCATTTAAAATTAGAGGCGCAGCCAATAAGATACTCAGCTTGACTGAAGAACAAAAGAAACGTGGAGTTGCCACGTATTCCACTGGAAATCATGGAATGGCGGTAGCGTATGTAGCAAACAAATTAGGAATCGATGCGGTTGTTTGCATTTCAAATCGGGTGCCAAAAGCAAAGGTGGATTCATTGAAACGTTTGGGAGCTCAAATTGAAATCGTTGGTGACAGTCAAGATGATGCAGGAGTGCGTTGTTATGAGCTGGAAAAGGAGAAAGGATTGACGGTGATTCAGCCATTTGATGACCCGCATGTCATTGCAGGACAAGGGACAATCGGTTTGGAATTGATGGAGGATCTTCCTAACCTAACAGATGTAATTGTCCCGTTATCAGGGGGAGGGCTACTTTCGGGAATTGGTTTGGCAGTTAAATCAAGTGAACGCGACATAAGAGTAACGGGTGTTTCAATGGAACAGTCAGCAGTTATGTATGAAAGCTTGAAAGTTGGAAAACCAATCGAGCTTGAGGAAAGCGAAACACTTGCGGATAGTTTATTGGGTGGAATCGGTCTGGATAACCAGTATACGTTTAATATGGTGCGACAATATATGGACGACGTGTTGCTGATTCCTGAAGAAGAAATTGCCTACGCCATGGCCTATATGATGGACAAACATCGAATCATTATGGAAGGCGCAGCAGCAACTGGTATTGCGGCAATACTAGGAAATAAAATCCCTCATCAAACGGGTGATATTGCTGTAATTATTAGTGGGCAAAACGTGGATATTTCGATTCTTCTTCAATTAATTCAAAAGTATACGGCTGATGAGATGTAAAAAAAGCGTGAGACAGCGCAAATAATCTATAACGAAGAGTGGATACTGAGGAGTCTTCGCTGTTTTGCTCCATATCCCTCGATAAGTGAAGATCATCAATGAAACATAACCTATCTTTTCTTTAAAATAAGCAGTCAATTTAATAAAAAATAAGAGAGTTCATTTGCGCCTACACGGCCGCATGATGGTGAATGAAACCAACAAGTATGTGATTTTCATACTTGTTGGCTCATGCGGAACGTGCGGCAGCGCAAATGCACGATAACTGAGGCTATTACTCTGAGTTTACTATAACAAGAGCAGACAAATCTAATCTGAAGCGTTTATCGTATGCAATATTTAGTCCTTACGAAGTGTCGAAATCTGACGTTTTATAAGGACTGTTTTTGTAATGTAAAAGAAATAACAGAAACATATAACCCTCTTATTAGTAGTGGTGATATAATAATATAATTAGTAGAAAAATTAGAATAATCGTAATAATAATTATATTGTTATCTTTTGGCCTTCAATCTATTTATCATTGTGATAGTTAATTGCTCGGGGGGATACAGCATGAAATTAACAGTTGAGAGTGTATTAAATTACGAGATTATGGAAAAAGCTAGAATATTGACAGGAAAAGACGTAGCGAACCAGCGTTATGTTAAATGGATTTCGGTAATTGAGATGCCGGTCGAAAATTTTGTTCGTAAAAATGAAGTCGTGCTAACGACTGCTATTGGATGTCATCAAGATGTAGAATTATTGAAAGTGTTTGTACAAGATATTATTGACTCTGAAGCATCAGCACTCATGATTGCAACTGGAAGATATATATTTGATATTCCATCGGAAATCATTGAATTGGCTGAAAAGCATCATTTCATGATTATTGAAATCCCCTGGGAAGTTCGTTTTTCCAGTCTAATTGAAGCAGTCATGAAAGAAATTAATAATTCCCAGTACAAAGAACGGGAAAAATCGGAGAAGGTACAGCAGGAGCTATTGAAGTTGATTTTGAACGATGCAGATCTTAACCGTATCTCGAAGTTTATACAAAAGCATAGTGGCTGTTCAGTCATTATTACTGACCGATCAGGTTCAATACAGGAAAAAAGCTGTCATACCCAAGCGTTTATCAAAAAGTGGAAAAATCATGTCTTACAAGGAATCCTTCCTTTAAGAAAGGAAACGTATACGGTCAGTCATGACCCAATGGTTCAAAAATTTCAAATGATTGAAATAGAGGGTCGGACGATACTGCAGCTTCCCGTTTTGCAAATTTTAGGGGATCCACAAGGATATATATTTGTTGTCCTACCCCCTAACACAACTGTTGAATCCTATTTAACCGAGTATCGCGTGAATGTGTTAGAGCATTCGGCGACAACGATAGCGCTTTGGCTTTCAAGAAAAAATGCGATTGAAGCGACGAAAATGAGTTTGCGAAGTGATTTTGTTCAAGAACTTGCCAAGGGACAGTTTGTTTCCTATGAACAGGCAAATTCGAGAGGAAAACTACTCGGATATAATTTAAAACTCCCATATGTATGCATTGTTGGTTTTCCCGAAAACCTTGAGGAACTTTTTCAGAAACGAAAACAGGATAATGATTCATTTGTACAATGGTTTGAAAGCATGATTCTTTATATAGAAGAAGAGATTTTCTTCGCGGCACAGTCTCTTAAACGTGAAGTAATGATGACATACCAAGGAGAACAGCTTCTTATTTATCTGGAAGTTTCTACAGGAACGGAAAATGAAAACGCCACCAGTTTCTTGGACTTAGTAGAACGGCGTTTAGGAAACTTGCTCCCAGATGTTGTCTTATCATGGGGTGTTGGAAACTACAGGGAAGATTTTAGTGGGTTTGCCGAAAGCTATCAAAATGCGAAAGTCGCGTTGAATATTGGGAGACGTAAAAAAGGATTAGGTCATCGCATGACGTATGAAAATACACGAGTTGACCGAGTACTCATAAATCTTGCTCTGAATCAAGACATGAGAGAAGTCATCATGTCCACGATTGAACCGCTCGTTCAATACGACAGTCAGCGCAGTATGGATTTAATCGGAACATTTAGTGCGTATAACCAGTATCACGGAAATGTGAGTCAAACAGCAAGGGCCCTGAACTTACATCGACAATCCTTATTATATCGACTCAGAAAAGTTGAAGCATTGACTGGGCTTTCACTAGTTGATCCAGATGATTTATTCTTGTTGGATTTAAGTATCAAGACTTGGAAAATAGGTGTATCCGAAAAAATACCCATCAATATATAATTAGCAGCTAAAGAACCCTCATTCAATCCCTGCAATCCCCGGGCGTTGTATGAGGGTTCTTTTTTGTGGATATCAGTATTGCACAGTTGTTGATGCAGGATAATGTCTTTCTAATAATTTGACTACAAAAAATTAGAATTTTCATACATTATTGCGAATATTCGATTTGTTGTTTCGGCAATATAATAAGTTAACGGATTAAATATTCCGGAAATTACAAAATAAAAGAGTGTTATATTAGGAGGAAAAGTTCTCATGTCATTTGCAACTGCAGAATATAAAGAGAGAATTCGCAAAACGAAAGAACGAATGGCAGCAAAAGGAATTGAAGTATTACTAATTACAGATCCAGCTAATATGAACTACTTATCCGGTTATGATGGTTGGTCCTTCTATGTACATCAAATGTTAGTAGTTATAAATGATGAAGAACAACCGATTTGGATTGGAAGAACTCAAGATGCAAACGGAGCAAAATTAACAACGTGGCTTTACCATGAAAACATCATTCCTTATCCAGAAGATTATGTTCAATCCGATACGAAACATCCGATGGACTTTGTAGCAGACATTTTAAAACAAATTGGTCAAGATAATCGTTCAGTTGGTGTAGAAATGGAAAACTATTATTTCACAGCCAAATGTTATGAACAGCTGAAATTAGGATTACCGAATGCCAAGTTCCAAGATGCTACGCTTTTAGTAAACTGGGTACGTCTTGTGAAGTCCAATCAAGAAATCGAATACATCAAGCGCGCAGCATTATTCGTTGAAAAAGCGATGATGGATGGGATTGACTTGATTAATGAAGGCGTTCGTGAATGTGATGTTGCTGCAAAAATCTTGCACACGCAAGTAACAGGGACAGCTGAGTTCGGCGGCGATTATCCAGCCATTATGCCACTTCTCCCATCTGGCGAAAAAACATCAACTCCACACTTAACATGGACTGATGAACGTTATAAACAAGGGGATACAGTAATTTTAGAATTGGCTGGTTGTTATAAACGCTACCACTCACCACTTGCAAGAACACTTAATATCGGACAACCAAATGAAAAAATAAAAATGCTTTCAGAAGTTGTTGTCGAAGGATTGAACGCTTGTCTTGACATGATTAAACCGGGTATCGCCTGTGAAGAAATTGAAGAGACATGGAGAAAAACAATCGAGAAAAGCGGAATTGTAAAAGAATCTCGACTTGGTTATGCAATGGGCTTGAACTATCCACCAGACTGGGGCGAGCACACAGCAAGCATCCGCAAAGGGGACAAAACAATCCTTCAACCTAATATGACATTCCATCTCATTCCTGGTATTTGGTTGGATCAGTACGGATTTGAAGCGAGTGAAGCTTTCCGTGTAACTGAAACAGGATGTGAAACATTCGCAAAACTTCCAAGAGAATTGTTTATTAAAGATGGGGCTCTAATAAAAAACTAGGTCCATTTAGGAGGTTAGCAAAACCGTGCTGATATTTACTGAGCAGGAACTTAAGCAATATGTGAAATTAAACCTTGAAGCAATCACCATAGTGGAAGATGGATTTACAAAGTTGGCAAAAAAAGAAGTGGAAATGCCGCCAATTATGCGAGTTGATGTTCACGATCAAAATGGTGAGGTAGATGTGAAAACAGCCTATGTCAAAGGGAAAGAAATGTTTGCGATAAAGGTTTCATCAGGTTTCTTCAATAATTATAAGCTAGGCCTACCAAGTGGTAATGGGTTAATGATGTTGATCAGCACGCAAACTGGTATTCCACAGGCAATTCTTTTGGATAATGGTTATTTAACTGAAGTTAGAACTGCCGCGGCTGGAGCAATTGCTGCTCAATACCTTTCACGGGGAAACATTGAAACGGTTGGTGTGATCGGAGCAGGAAGTCAAGCGAGATTCCAGGTCAGAGCATTAAAACTCGTACGAGATTTCAAGAAAATCATCGTTTATGCACGTTCAACAAATCGTGCACAAGAGTATGCGGAAGATATGGCAGCTGAACTCGGCATTGAAGTGCAAGTAGCGGAAAGTGCCGAACAGCTTGTTCGAAACAGTGATTTGGTCATAACAACAACGCCTGCGAAAGCGCCAATTATCAAAGCGGAATGGCTGCATCCGGGCCTTCATATTACGGCGATGGGATCTGATGCTGAGTTTAAGCAGGAGCTGGAAGCTGAAGTGCTGGCACGTGCAGATAAGCTTGTGTGTGATACGAAAGCACAATGTTCTAGACTTGGAGAATTGCACCATGCATTGGAAAGTGGTGTATTGACCGACGAATCATCCATTATTGAGCTTGGTCAATTAACCTCGAAAGAGTTAAATGGCCGTGACAATGATGAGCAAATTACGGTCTGCGACTTAACAGGTACAGGGGTTCAAGATACAGTGATTGCCCTGTTCGCTTACAACGAAATGGTTAAACGCAATCTAGGGTTAACGGTAGGAAATGAAACGCTAGCACTAAAAAACTAGGAGGAGTGGTCATATGACACAAAAAGACATTCAAATGGGAACAAAAGCGGTATGGTCTGGAGAAAAAGAATATTTGGTACACGGAGCAACTCAAGTACCAGTTGTATTGAGTGTAGCTTACACATACGACGATATGGATGAATGGTATGACGTAGCAATCGGCAAGAAAAAAGGCCATATTTATGGACGTAATACAAACCCGACGGTACAAGCGTTCGAAGATAAAGTGAAAATCCTTGAAGGTGCTGAAGCAGCAACAAGTTTCTCTACAGGGATGGCAGCAATCAGCAATACTTTGGCTACGTTCTTATTGCCGGGTGATCGCATTGTTTCTGTTAAAGACACATACGGCGGTACAAACAAAATCTTCACAGAGTTTCTCCCACGCCAAAATATCGAGGTAGCTCTTGCTGAAACTGGGAATCATGAAGCAATCGAAGCAGAACTTGCGAAAGGCGCTAAAATTCTTTATCTTGAAACACCAACAAACCCAACGGTTAAAATCACGGATATCGAGCGTATGGCTAAAGCGGGTCATGCAGTTGGGGCTCTTGTCATCATTGATAATACATTCGGAACACCAATCAACCAAAACCCACTCGAACTAGGCGTTGACTTGGTACTGCACAGCGCAACTAAATTCCTTGGTGGACATGCGGATGCACTTGGCGGCGTATTAGTTGGTTCTCATGAACTAGTTGAGCAAGTGTACCACTACCGTGAAATCAATGGAGCAACTATGGATCCAATGGCAGCGTACTTGACTTTACGTGGTATGAAAACTCTTCACCTTCGTGTTCGTGAACAAGGCAAGAATGCAATGGCGCTTGCGAAATACTTGCAAACAAAAGATATGGTAGAGGACGTTTTCTATCCAGGGCTTGAAACACATGTAAACCACGACATTGCAAAAAAACAGATGAAAGGTTTCGGCGGCATGCTTAGCTTTGCAGTAAAAGGCGGAGTTGATACTGTAAGAGATCTTCTACCTAAATTACAATATGCGCACCGTGCAGCAAATCTTGGAGCAGTAGAAACAACAGTAGGACCTGCCCGTACGACAAGTCATGTTGAATGTACTCCAGAAGAGCGTGCGGCAATGGGAATCCCTGAAGGTTTGATTCGCGTATCTTGCGGAATTGAGGACATTGAAGATATCATCGCTGATTTCGAGCAAGCGTTCGCACACGTTGAAAATGCTTTGAAAGTCTAATCGTTTATAGTTCCATATCTAAGATCCGAGGTGTGTGGGAAATGTCAACAAATCATCCGATCGTTGAGCAAGCGAACAGCATGCTGAACCAATTGATAGAATGGCGTCGCACGTTTCATGAGAATCCTGAACTCAGCTTTCAAGAGTTCGGGACCTCTCAATTTGTTGCTGAAACGTTACAGAAAATCGACGGAATGAAAGTAGAAAGAGGAATTGGCTTTGTAACCAGTGTGGTCGGTACATTGACTTCTGGGGAAGGCCCGACGATCGCCATCAGGGCGGATATGGATGCTCTACCAATTACGGAAGAAAACACAGTAAGTTATCGTTCAAAAAATGATGGAATCATGCATGCTTGTGGACACGATGCACATACGACCATTTTACTCGGTGTTGCAACCATTCTTGGGGAGCTCTTTGCAAAAGGGGAAATTAAAGGCACGGTTAAATTCGTGTTTCAACCAGCTGAAGAAAGCACAGATGTAAGCGGTTTCTCAGGATCCCCTTATATGGTGCAAGCTGGTGTTTATAACGGTGTAGATACTGCTATCGCTCTTCATATGTGTCCATGGCTTCCGGTTGGTGAAGCACAAGTAAGCGACGGTTACAGTATGGCGAGTGTGGATGTATTTGAAGCGAAAATTTTCGGAACAGGCGGTCACGGGGCATATCCTGAAATGGGAACGGATCCGATATGGATGCTTGGACCTGTCATGCAAGCGTTGCACGGTATTGTTGCACGAAGAGTTTCGGCATTGGATTCAGCCGTTGTCAGCATTGGTCAGATTCATGCAGGGACAGCGAGTAATATCATCCCGACTGAAGTCGTGATTGAAGGGACAATCCGTAGCTACTCTGCTGAAGTCCGTGACTTGTTGGAACTAGAGTTAAATAAAGCTATTTCCATCGTTGAACCCCTAGGCGGTAACTATACACTGGATGTCCAACGGGGTGAACCGGCATTATTCAATAACTCACTAGTCAACAACTGGATTACCAAAGCAATGCAGGATACTTACCCTGAACTGCAGATTACAAAGCGCCCATTTGGAATGGGAGGAGAAGACTTTGGTTATGTGACTGAAGAGCTCCCGGGTTCCATGTTTTTCCTGGGCTGTGCACCACAAGACGGAGTGCAAAGAGATTTGCACACACCAATCTTTGATATTGACGAAAACTGTCTACCAATAGGGGTAGCGATTTTCGCCCAAACGGCTATAAATTTTTTAAATGGTGAAGCAAATTCACCAATCAATCAAAAGTTAGAGGTGCAAACACATGGCGCATAAACTGGCATTTATTGGATTTGGTGTAGTAGGTCAAGGTTTAGCCGAAATCCTTCGTGATAAAAAAGAAGCATTAAAAAAAGATGAGGATTTTGAAGCCGAAATTGTGGCGATATCCGATTTTATGAAAGGCTCAATCTATCATCCAAACGGGCTTGATATCGATACGGCCTTGCAAGTCCTGAAAGATACTGGAAATCTGGAAAACTATCCACAAATGCCTGGTCTTGTAACGGGTTGGGATAGTCTGAAAACGATTCGTGAGACAAATGCAGATACCATCATCGAGGTTTCGTACACAGACGTGAAAACGGGTCAACCAGCGATTAATCATTGTAAAGCGGCGTTCGAGAACGGGAAAAATGTGGTCATGACAAACAAAGGACCTGTTGCTCTTGCTTACAAAGAGCTTTCTGAAATTGCTAATAAACATGGCGTTTACTGGGGATTTGAGGGAACTGTTATGAGCGGAACACCTGCATTACGTATGCCAATTGCTACACTGGCAGGAAATGAAATTACGGAAATACGAGGTATTTTAAACGGTACGACCAATTACATCTTAACCAAAATGGAAGTGGAAGGTGTAACTTACGAAGAAGCATTAAAAGAGGCACAAGAACTCGGCTACGCAGAAGCGGATCCCACTAGTGATGTAGAAGGCTATGATGCAAGATATAAAATTGTCATTCTATCGAACTATGTGATGAACGCACCTTTGACTGTAGAAGAAGTCTCTTGTAAAGGAATTACAGACATCACATTAAAAGATATCGAAGAAGCGAAAAATGAAGGGAAACGCTGGAAACTGCTTGCGAAAGCACGTAAAGAAGGCGATAAAGTTGTTGCTTCAATCGCTCCTGAAAAAGTCGATGTTACGGATTCGCTTGCCTCAATCAGTGGTGCTACAAACGCAATAACTTATGAATGTGATTTGTTAGGTTCTGTGACGTTAAGCGGTGCAGGTGCGGGGAAAGTTGAAACCGGATTCTCTCTTTTAATCGATTTGATTACCATTGATCGTCAAAAACAATTAGTAAAAATTTAAGGTTTGAAAGGCGGTAAAAGTATGACAACTCAACTTACGGGTCAAAAGATGTTTCTTGCAGGTGAATGGGTGAATGGAGATAAAGTCATTGAGGTTCGTGACCCTCAAGATAACAGTATCATCGACACAGTACCTGCTGCTTCAGCTGAAGATATGATGAACTGTATTGAAGAAGCAAAAGAGGGAGCCAAAATTGCGTCCTCCATGCCAGTACATGAACGTATGAAAATTGTGAATTCCGCGGCTGACTATATCGAACGGAACACTGAAAAATATGCGCGAACGATCGCCAGAGAAAGCAGTAAAACCATTCGGGAAGCTACGAAAGAAGTGGCAAGATGTGTTCAAACATTGCGCATAAGTGCGGAAGAAGCAAGACGAATTCACGGGGAAACCATTCCTTTTGACCAAATGCCAGGAAGTGAGAATCGAGTCGGATACTATTACCGCTTCCCAATCGGTATCATCGGTGCCATTACACCGTTCAATGATCCACTGAATCTTGTGGCACATAAAGTAGGACCTGCTATCGCATCTGGTAATGCCATTATCGTAAAACCAGCAACTGTCACACCTTTAAGTGCGTTGTTGCTAGCAGAAGCATTTGCTCATGCGGAGTTACCTCCAAAAGTACTTTCAGTCATAACTGGTTACGGAAATGAGATTGGTGATGTATTGGTTACACATCCAGCCGTTCGAATGATTACCTTTACAGGTGGACTGGAGGTTGGGGAGGAAATCACACGAAAAGCCGGCTTGAAAAAAATCAGTATGGAGCTCGGATCAAATTCTCCGGTTATTGTACTGGATGACGCTGATTTAGAAGATGCGGTTGAGTCAACCGTTTCAGGCGCTTTTTGGGCAGCGGGACAAAATTGCCTTGGTGTGCAACGTGTATATATCCAGGATAACGTTCTCGAAGAGTTCAAAGCGAAGTTTGTCGAGCGTACAAACCAATACTGTGTGGGGGATAAACAATCCATTCTAACTGATATGGGACCACTCATTACTGAAAAAGAAGCGATTCGTGTTGAAAATTTGGTCAATGAAGCAATCGATAAAGGTGCTTTATTATTAACTGGTGGTAAACGAGATGGAGCTTTCTATTCTCCTACAGTATTAATCGATATACCGGAAAACTGTACGGTAGCCAAAGAAGAAATTTTCGGACCAGTGGTACTGCTTTACCCGGTTTCTGGTCTTGACGAAGCCATCAATTTATCGAATGAAGTCAATTATGGGTTACAGGCTGGAATTTTCACGAAGAGCATCGATAAAGCACACCAAGCCATTGCTAGGATGGATGTTGGTGGAATTATGATCAACGATAGCAGTGATTACCGAATTGATGCCATGCCTTTTGGCGGAGTGAAAAACTCAGGTCTGGGACGCGAGGGAATCAAGTTTTCCATTCAGGAAATGACAGACCCGAAAGTCGTTTGCTTTAAATTGTCTGATTATTGAAAAAGAGAAGCCCATCAGTAGGGGATAATGCCTACTGATGGTCGTTTCAATTTTTTTCGGAATCTAAAAAAGAACGAAGAAGGGGAGATCTTGTAGTGAAGAAAAACCCAGAACGCGCATCCTATAACAATTCGGTCTTTAAAATTTCAGCTGTTATCGTCCTGCTTTTTGCGTTATGGGGTGTGCTCTCTCCTGAAAGTATGGCTAGCAATGCTGCAGCTGTAGCAAATTACATTAATACTTCATTCGGATGGTTTTATTTGGCCTCTGTTGCATTTTTTGTGGCATTTTGTCTATATCTCGCTTTCAGTAAATACGGGAAAATTAAACTTGGTAAAGATGATGAAAAACCAGAGTTTTCATTTATGTCTTGGATCAGTATGTTATTTGCAGCAGGATTTGGCGCAGGAATCGTCTTTTGGGGAGTGGCAGAGCCACTGACTCACTTTTCTAACCCGCCGATTAGTGGAATTGAACCAAAATCTGCGGAAGCAGCTCGAGTGGCCATGAATTATTCCTTCTTTAACTGGGGATTGCATCAATGGTCGGTTTTTGCACTTGTCGGATTAGCACTTGCGTATTTTCAATTCCGTAAAAAAAGCAAATTACTTATAAGTGAGACTCTTGATGGGGTTTCCAAGAAGAAGATGAATAACAAATTAAAGAAAACCGTTAACATTCTTGCAGTCGTTGCTACTGTTACAGGGGTGGCCACGTCACTGGGGATGGGTGTTTTACAAATTAATGCTGGACTAAATCACGTATTCTCATTCCCTGACAATGCATGGATGCAGGTGGCAATCGTTGGTGTTATGTTTGTGCTATTTACATTATCAGCGTTAACTGGAGTTAACAAAGGGATTAAGATATTAAGTAACACAAACATGGTATTAGTTATTGGGTTTATGGTATTTTTCCTATTTAATGGACCAACGGTTTTTATTCTAGAAAGTTTTGTGCTTGCGATTGGTGATTATCTTAGTAATTTTGTCTCGATGAGTTTTTATGTAACGCCTTATTCAGGTGATACGTGGGTACATAATTGGACGATTTTCTATTGGGCATGGGTTATCACATGGTCTCCATTCGTTGGTTCCTTTGTAGCACGTATTTCGAGGGGGAGAACCATCCGGGAATTTGTCTCTGGTGTAATGATTGTTCCTCCAGTAATTGGCTTTATGTGGATGTCTATTTTCGGTGGTTCGGGAATCTATATGGATTTGTTCAAAAATACAGCGCTTGCAGATGCTGTTTCGAAGGATGTAGCAACAGCGATTTTTGTATTTTTAGAGCAGTTCCCACTTTACGGCTTATTGTCGGTATTGATGCTGGTACTTATCATGATTTTCCTTGTTACATCAGCAGACTCTACGGTTTACGTACTTGGAATTATGACATCGAATGGAAATGAAAATCCATCGAACACCGTGAAAGCGATTTGGGCAGTACTTATAGCAACTATTACTGCTGTATTAATTGTCAGCAGTGGACTCCAAGGATTGCAATCGGTTGCTTTAATTGCCGCACTTCCATTTACGGTTGTCATGATCTTGATAAGCTTATCGTTATATAAATCAATATCTAAGGATCAGGTCTTGGTGAAGAGTGAAGAGGAGTCAGCTCAGCAAAAAACCAATACGTGGAAGAAAAATAAAGCAACAATTGAGCAGAATCCAGGTAAATTGAAGAGAAAAGCTCAGTAGTGAGGTTCTCCTTACAACAAAAACAAACCCAGTAGATGTAGTGTCTACTGGGTTTTGTTTTGGAATGGCTTTCGGTAAAGAAATCTCACATTGACAGCCACAGTTATCGTACATTTGCGCTGCCACACGTTCCGCGGAACGCGTCCGCCTGTAACGGAAATCGACAGTGTCATATTGATATTAAGAGAGGACTGCCATTAGAAGTCATTTTCTATGACTTTTGGGACAGCCCCTTTAAATTATAATATTTTATCCAGAAACTCTTTTGCTCTAGCAGTTTTGGGCTGAGTGAAAAATTCAGCGGGCTTTCCTTCTTCAAGCAAGACACCATGATCGAGGAACAGTATTCGATCTGCGACTTCGCGGGCAAAGCCCATTTCGTGTGTGACAACCACCATCGTCATACCTGACTTCGCAAGATCCTTCATCACGTCCAATACTTCTTTCACCATTTCTGGGTCTAATGCAGAGGTAGGTTCATCAAAAAGCATTAATTCAGGTTCCATAGCGAGTGCTCTAGCAATTGCCACACGTTGCTTCTGGCCCCCGGAGAGGCTACTTGGATAAGCTGATTCTTTTTCTGATAATCCAACTTTTTTAAGGAGTTCACGTGCATTTTCCACGGCAACTTGCTTCTTGACGCCTTTTGCTTTCATGGGAGCGTAGGTTAAGTTCTCAAGTACCGTCAAGTGAGGAAACAAGTGAAAGTGTTGAAACACCATGCCGATCTGCTGGCGCATTTTATGAATGGGTGTTTTTGAATCGGTCAAATTCTGATTTTCAACGATAATGTTTCCTGTAGTCGGTGTTTCCAATACGTTTAAACAACGAAGGAACGTTGATTTACCTGATCCTGATGGTCCAATGATGGAAACAACTTCCCCTTTGGCAATCTCGGTAGAAATACCACGTAACACTTCATTTTTCCCGAACTTCTTCGTTAACTTCTCAACTTTGATCACTGACCTTCAACCTCCTTTCAATCACTTTGCCGATTGCGGAAAGGACAAAGACCATTGCCCAATAGATAAATCCAACAAAAAGCAGTGGTTCAAAACTTCGATAAAGATCAGAGCCTACCACTTGTGCACGACGCATCAAATCCAATACGGAGATGGTAGATACAAGTGCGGACTCTTTCGTCAATGTGATGACCTCATTCATAAGTGCAGGCAGAATGTTTTTAAATGCTTGCGGCAAAATGATATCAATCATCATCTGTCTATAAGGAACTCCTAGTGCCAAGGCAGCTTCCGTTTGACCTTTATCAACAGCTTGTATACCAGCGCGGATGATTTCAGAAATGTAGGCAGCGGAATTTAAACCAAAAGCCAGAATGGCTGCTAAAAATGGGGAGATATCATAACCTGTCAATTGAGGTATCGCAAAATAAAAGATCATCAATTGCAGGATTAACGGTGTTCCTCGAAAAATTGAGGTATAAACAATGGCAATCCAATTTAACGGTTTGACGGTGCCAATCTTGAATAATGCCAAAAGTGTACCCAAAATAGACCCAAATAGTAATGCAACAACGACAAATTTTAACGTTACCCAAATTCCTTCTAACATAAAAGGAATATAAGGCGTGATTTGACTAAAGTCTAAATTCATGCCTTACACCTCGTTTCTGTATTTTACTTTGCTGTATTTTTCTTTGAATTTCAGATGACTTTTTACTCTTCAGATAACCATTTGTCCTTCAATTCCTGCAGTTTGCCACTCTCTTCTGCTTTCGCAAGTGCAGCATTTACCTCTTCGACAAGCTCGCTTCCTTTAGGGAAGGCAACAGCCATTCCTGGAGAGCTTGAAGTTGGATCATCGAAGCCAGCTAAACCTTGTTCTTCAATGTAACCTAACGAAACCGCCTTATCCATATACGCTACATCGATTCGGTTTGACAATAATTCTTGAATAAGTAGAGCTGAGTTATCGATTGCTTTTATTTCGAAATCAACCGTTTCCGCTTTGATTTTTTTAGCTCCATCTTCTTGAATCGTACCTAATTGTACGCCAACTGTTTTACCTTTTAAATCTTCTAGCGTACTAATTTTTGAATCTTTCAAAGTGATAAACATTTCACCTGAGCGATTGTATTCTGTTGAGAAGTCTACGTTTTTCTTGCGGTCATCTGTTGCAGACATTCCTGAAAGAACCATGTCGATGCGGTCACTTTGCAAAGCACCGATTAGACCATCGAATTTCATGTCTGTAATTTTAAGTTCATATCCTAGTTCATCTGCAATATAGTTTGCTAAATCAATATCGAAGCCTTCTATTTCACCAGCAGTGTTTCTTGATTCAAATGGTGCAAAATCAGCGGAAGTGCCCATTTCTAATACTTTCTTCTCATTTGAGTCCTCTCCTGCATTTTTATCTGAAGTATCTTCGGAACCTTTACCGCATGCTGCCAATGCGAAAGCGCAAAGTGCAACTACTAAAATCATGATTAATTTCTTGTTCATTTTAACTTCCCCCAATTTCTAGATGAATATATATGCTGTTTTATGTATTTTAACACGTTGTGAAAGAAGTGAAAAGCATTATTTCAGAAAAATATATAGTTTGATTATTCTGACTACTATTTGTCGGGATAGTTTGTATTCCTCTAAGTGCGGATAGGTAGCAGATAGGGGGTGTTCATGTAACCTTGTTTTTATTCTACGGGAGTATATGTGCATAAGTATGCAGAAAATGCATGATTGAAAGTCTTGAGTAAAAGAGGAATCCCAGTAGTTGAGTGAATAGATTTCATGTAAACCTATTACTTAACAGATTCTATGGAAATTACTAATATTTACAATAGGAAATAAGAGCAACCTACTAGATACCAAGTATTGAGGGTGCTATTGTTAAAGTAGAATCAGATACCTAATATAATTACAAAATAGAGAGTTAAAAACGAGAGGGGTTCCATATGAAATTCTTCCATACAGCAGATTGGCACTTGGGCAAGCTTGTACAGGGTGTTTACATGACAGAAGAACAGAGATTTGTCTTGGAACAATTCATTGCAGCGATTGAAGAGGAAAAGCCGGATGCAGTCATCATAGCGGGGGATTTATACGATCGTGCGGTACCGCCAACAGACGCGGTAAATTTATTGGATGATGTACTGGAAACAATTGTTTTGAAAATGAAGACACCTGTAATTGCGGTTTCGGGAAATCATGATAGCCCTGGTCGACTGAATTTTGGCAGTGGAATGATGAAATCCAATGGGTATCATATAGCGGGACAATTGAGAAAAGGGATGGAACCGGTCGTACTGCAGGATGAGTTTGGTGAAGTTCATTTTCACCTAGTGCCTTATGCCGACCCATCTCAAGTACGTCATATATTGGAAAATCCGGAAATCCAGACTCATGATGAAGCCATGAAGAACATAACAGACCAGATAGGATTTACAATGGATCCGACAAAGAGACATGTGCTAGTTGGACATGCCTTTGTAACGCCTCATGGAGGGGAAGAGGACAATACCAGTGATTCAGAACGCCCACTGGCAATTGGAGGAGCGGAGTTTGTAAGTGCCACTCATTTCAAGAACTTTCACTATACAGCGCTTGGGCATTTGCATCAGGCGCATTACGTGTTGAATCAAACGGTTCGTTACGCGGGTTCACCCTTGAAATATTCGATTTCAGAAGAGCATCATCAAAAAGGATTTAATATCGTTCAAATGGATGAATCCGGGAATGTCACTGTGGAAAAGCGTTTATTGAAACCAAACCGCGACATTCGGACAGTTGAAGGAAAGATAGAAGATATTTTACAGCACGAAGTGAATGAAGATTATGTTTTTGTGAAGTTGCTTGATGAAACGCCTATTCTGTTCCCAATGGAAAAGGTGAGATCGGTCTATCCAAACGCCATGCATGTAGAAAGAAAAATTTTATCTGTGTCAAAGGAACAGGAAGAAAGTTCTGTGGGTTCAAGACAGAAGATGGACGACATGGCACTTTTTAACGCGTTTTATGAAGAAGTGAAAGGCGTAAGGGCATCCGAAGGAACGATAGACATTTTTAAAGAAGTTCTTCAGGAATTTTTGCAGGAACAACAGGAACGTACGCCTGAGCAGAAGGGAGGAGTGAAAAATTGAGACCGATATCCTTAAAAATGACCGCGTTTGGACCGTATAAACATACGGAAAGTATTAATTTTAACGAGTTGAAAGGCAATCAGTTATTTGTGATCTCTGGTAGTACGGGAGCTGGAAAAACAACAATATTTGACGGAATCTGCTTTGCGCTCTATGGATCGGCAAGCGGTTCTGACCGAAGTGAATCCCGAATCATGCGTAGTGACTTTGCCGAAGACCATGTCCATACTTCGGTGGAACTAGAGTTTGAAATTCATAACCGAACATATCGAATCCTTCGTCAAATGGGACATGTCAAAAAGGGTAACAAAGGTGCGACCGGTGAAAAATATGAGTTTTTTGAAAAACGTCAGGAAACGGAAGTTCCATGTGTTGAACGCCAGATTGTTTCGGAAATAAATCCGAGAGTTGAGGAAATCATAGGGCTTACACAAAATCAGTTCAGCCAGATCGTCATGCTTCCCCAAGGTGAATTCAGGAAGCTATTAACCTCTGAAACAGAAAACAAGGAAGAAATCTTACGAAAAATCTTTAAGACTGAGCCATATAAAATGATCAGTGAACGACTCAAACGAAAAAAAGCTCATGCTGAAGATGAGCTGAAAATTGAACAACGAACGACCAATAGCTGTATTAATAGTATTGAGTCTACGCTTCCTAAAAGGGATTCAAGCATTTTTGATGTATTAGCTCAAGATCATTATAATATTCATCAAGTCATTTCGGCATTGCATGAAGAACAATCATTTTATAAAGAGACAATCCTACTAGATAAGAAAAAATACGATGATTCCTACCTGAAACATACGGACAAATCGAGTGAATTCCATCAAGCAAAAGGCCTGAACGAACGGTTTAATGAGTGGGAAACGAAGTCGCAAAACCTGGACAATTTGACGAAGCAGTTGCCTTTGTTCGAAGACAAAGAACAGCAGCTGGAGCAAGCGGAACGCGCAAGTTTAATTGAAGGCATCGAACTCCAATTTAAAGAATTACAAAAAGAAATGCTGCAAAAAGAGCAACGATTGAAAGAGGCTATCACTTCAGAAAGACAAGCGAAAGATAAGCTTGAAGTGGCAAATCTACAATTTATTGAATTAGAGGAAAAGCAGGCTGATCGCGAAAAAATCAGTGAGTCGCTCGTGCGGTTAAATGACTTATTGCCGATTGTAAAAGAATTAGATGAAAAGAAATCCGAGCTGAAAGCGCTGGAATCCAAAGTTATCACCTTGAATTCAACCGTGCAGAAGATAGACGCCCAAGCAATTGCTGAAAACGAATCCTTAAGTACGGTGAAAAAGGAATTGGAGTCTCTTGACAATCAGTTGGCAACATTTGATGAGAAACTTCAGAAACTAAGCGAGATAAATGAAAAGTGCCGTGTGTTAAAGGAATTTCTCGCAATCTTGCAGTCATCAGTGCAGCAAAAAACCGAGACAAATAAAACGGAACATCGATTCAATGCAGTGAAGGCAGAATACATGTTACTTGAACAAGAATGGTTCAACAATCAGGCACGGGTGTTGGCTGCTCACTTGCATGATGGCGATGCTTGCCCAGTATGCGGCAGTGTCGAACACCCGAAGAAGAATAATGAGCAGGATCAAACCATTTATCCATCTAAAGAAGAGCTAGAACACTCAAAGTCGGTGTTGGATCGAGTGGATAGTCAGTACCGTGATGCCGTGGCAAAACAAAATGCTTTGTCGGAACAACTCCGGGAAAAAACCGTTGGGATTACAACACTTGAAATAGAGGAGCAACAGGCAGAAGAAACCTACACATCACTGGAAGAATCCCGCATGAAGTTAGAAGCGGAAGTGATTTTATTGCGAAAAGACAAAGAAAAACTAGTGGAATTGAAGCAACAGTATCAAGTGAAGACCTTACAGGTTGAAGAACTTGTTACGAAAAAAGCTGAAATTGAGAAAACATACCAGGAGATGTATTCATCTTTCGAAAAATCAAAAGCGATTTTTGATGACAAGCTACAGTCAATTCCGAGTGAAATGAGAGTCTTGGATCAGTTAGAGCAACAAATACATGACATTTCATTGATGAAAAAACAGATGGAACAGGCTTGGGCAACTGTTCAGCAACAACGGCAAGATGCGAAGGAACAACATTCATCTTGTAAATTGACAATCAAACATTGTGAAAATGCGGTTCAGGAGTCGTTGGACAAACAAAATCGAGCTGAAATCCAATTCAAGACAGCATTAACGAATTCCGCTTTTGAGTCTGAAGAAGACTATCATCAAGCAAAATTGAAGGGTTCCGACAAAGCCACAATAAAAGAGCAAATCACGACGTTCAAGCAAACTCGTCATACGTTAGGCGAGCAAGTCGAAGAATTGAACGTTTTACTCAAAGGCAAGACAAAAGTGGATTTGACCGTCTTGCAAGACGAACTCAGTAACTTGAAAAGTATATATGAAACGACCTTACGCGAAATGAATCATTCAATTGAATGTGAAAAAGCGGCCATCAACTTGATTGGAAATATAATCGATTCAAATGAAAGAGCCATTGTGAAGGAACAACAATTCAACCAAATCACTGATCTGTATGATGTCATACGGGGACAAAATGGCTTAAAAATATCATTTGAGCGCTATTTGCAAATTGAATATTTGGAACAAATCATTGTATCGGCAAATGAACGTCTAAAAAATCTATCCAATGGACAATTCCACTTGATTCGAAGTGATAGACAAGAGTCCAGAGGGAAACAAAGTGGATTGGGATTGGATGTATACGATGCTTATACGGGCCAAACACGTGGTGTCAAAACACTTTCGGGTGGAGAGAAGTTTAATGCGTCACTGTGCTTGGCGCTAGGTATGGCGGATGTCATTCAAAGTTTCCAAGGAAATGTATCCATCGATACGATGTTCATTGATGAAGGTTTCGGTTCATTGGATGAGGAATCCTTGAATAAATCAATCGATACATTGATCGACCTTCAAAAATCAGGCCGTATGATCGGTGTCATTTCACATGTTCAGGAATTGAAAACGGCGATTCCGGCGATTTTAGAAGTGAAGAAATCGAAAGAAGGATATAGCGAGACACAATTTGTCATTAAGTAATTGGAACAAAAAACAGAAGCCCATTCAGATATTCTGGAATGGGCTTCTGTTTATTTAGGAGAATCAACTATCTTGATAAATCTGTGAGTCAGATAATTTTTCTTTGCCCATAAATAAAATAAAGACAAATGCTATTGCAAGCGGGACAAGCGTCCACAAAAACGTAGTCGTAAGAGAGTCCGATAATACATCCGTGATCTTAGTTAAAATATCTACAGGAATGTCAGCACGTAATTCAGGAGATAGAATGGCACGGCTATCGCCACCAGCGTTTTGTTTGAAAGACTCAGGTAATCCCGAAGTGAAAGTGTTTTTTTGAATCACGCCAAAGATGGTTATACCAAGTGTCATACCTAAAGCACGCAAGAAACTGCTGGTCGAACTTGCAATACCTCGTTGCTGTGGGAGTGCTTTTTGGATAGCAGACATCCCAAGAACCGAGAAGGAAGGACCAACTCCAAAACCAATTAACATCATATAAATGGTTAACATCCATCGTGGTGTTGAAGGTTCCAATGTTCCAAGTAAAACGGTACCTATCCCAAGAATGATACTGGCAACAATCATAATGGATCTGTAGCTGAATTTATTTGCCAAAGCACCACCCATAGCGGCAGCAATACTAGAAGTAACCATCATAGGTAATAATAATAAACCAGAGTTCGTGGCGGTCCCACCTGTCACACCTTGTATATAAAGCGGGATATAAATGGTGGAAACCATAAACACGCCACCATAGAACATCCCGGTTAATACACTATTCGTGTATAAACGATCTTTGAATAAACTAAATGGTAAAATCGGATCTTTCGCATGTTTTTCAATGAAAAGAAAAACAACAAAACAAACGACAGATAAAATAAATAACAAAATAATTTGCCAAGAGCTCCAACTATACGTATCTCCACCTAATTCGAGCGCGAACATAAGCGATACAGAGAAGCTTACAAGGAATATGGCACCAGCCCAGTCAATAATTTGGCGCGTGTATACTTTTGACTCGTTGTAGAATAAAGCGATAAGACCTAAAGCAAGCAAGCCGATTGGGATGTTGATGTAAAAAATCCAACGCCAATGAATATGGTCCGTAATAAACGATCCCAGTAAAGGTCCTGCGATACTGGATAATCCAAATACTGCACCGAATAACCCACTCATTTTCCCGCGTGATTCACTAGGAACAACATCCCAAATGATTGTAAATGCAATTGGCATCAAAGCACTGCCACCAATCCCCTGAACGGCACGGAATATACATAATTGAGTCATTGTTTGCGCAGTCCCGCACAGAATAGATCCCACTAGAAACAGTAAGATTCCGAAAATAAAGAACTTTTTGCGACCATACATATCGGATAATTTTCCGAATATCGGCATACCGGCCATCTCTGCCACTAAGTAAGCAGATGTCACCCATACGTATTTATCCATTCCGCCTAAATCGCCGATAATCGACCCCATACTTGTAGCAACAATGGTGCTATCTAAAGATGCCATAAATATTCCTAACAAAAGAGCGGCCATAACTGGTACAAGTTTTGTTTCTTTCTTCACTATTTCCAAGCTCCTTTAACATCGTAAAATTGATATGTAGTTTACCGCCGTCTAATAAATAAGTAAAGTGAATTTATGGAAAATATGATAAAGATGATCTTAAAATAAAAAGCCCACTAGACAGAATCTAGTGTGCTATATTCACACGGTTTTTAATTTTGCAAAACTTTTTGTGTAAATGCCTTTACATCAAGTGCAGTATCCTCTCGTTTTACATCCTCCAGCATGACATCCCGGAAATAGGCAACACTTGCAGGCAAGGGCAGTTTCAATAATTTCGTCAAGGCCTCTTGATACATCAAGACGAACTCGGGATCGGTGTTGCCTCGTTTTAACTCAGCAAAGGACTCATAAAATTGGTCTAGTTTATCTGCAAATTCCAGAAGCCGCCCTTCGATGGTAGCGTCTTTTCCTTCCTTCATCCGATCAAAGAAAACGGGTTGAAATTCATCAGGAATTTCTTCTACGATAAACTTTTCCATCATTTTTTCTTCCACATGTGCAATCATTTGTTTTAGTTCAGGAGAGGCGTGCTTGACTGGTGTTTTAATGTCTCCAATGAACACTTCGGCGAAATCATGATTTATCGTTTTTTCATACAAAGCCTTCCAGTTAATGGTTTCTCCATTATTTTCCTCAATCGTTGCAAAAAACATCGCATATTGGGACACTTTCCAACTATGTGCGGCTACATTGTGTTCCTCAAATTTAAACTTACCTGGACAACGTATGATTCGCTCCAAGTCATTCATGCTTGTAAAAAATCGATGAATCCCCATGTATTATCTGCTCCTTTACAGTTGTGATTCCTTTCAACATAAAACGCGAGTGTAGTGAGTCTCGACGTCTAAGTTTCAAGAGTATTTCAATCATTCTACACTTAAGTATACAGTATGTAGAGTTTACTAATAACGAAACAAATTACTTGAAAGAAGGAATTAAATCGAATAACGAGGTGAATTAATCTAAAAGTATGGTGCCCAGCACATCGACCATTCCACTTATGTTGGAAGTCGCAAAAAAGTCCAACGGCTAGTACAGCCATTGGACTTTGAAAAGGATTGATTATTGTGATGAATGTTCGACCGTCAGGGGTGTTATTTGGCTGCGCTTTGAAACCTTGCAGTCTTTTGATTTATACATCTTCATATCCGCTTCGTTAATTAACGATTTAAATGTCTTTCCATGGTCAATGGCATAACCGACGGAAGCGTCGATCGTAAAGGATTCGGCGAAACGGACACCCTTTAATTCTTTTTGAAGCCCGTCTATATATGTGGATTCGAAAATGAAGATAGATGAATCATGCTTAAAAATTATTAATTTAACACTATAATTACATATTTATAGTAAAAAGAGGAGCATTTTATAAATTCAATAACCAAAATAGACTTGAAAACCAACCAATAAACAGAATAAACATAATTTTTAATGAAAAAAGCATTGCGAAAATTTATAATATTCATTACTATAAGATTACAAGAAATGAAACCGCGTTTCACATAATGAAACGTAAAAGGGGTGTTTCGATGG